>Ga0182024_10001205_pt1 | contig 66982 bp, 74 predicted proteins | sample P32metaG_FD_120480 | JGI IMG/M metagenome (GOLD analysis project Ga0182024, IMG submission 120480) | Permafrost microbial communities from Stordalen Mire, Sweden - P3-2 metaG (Illumina Assembly) | ecosystem: Environmental > Terrestrial > Soil > Wetlands > Permafrost | place: Sweden: Stordalen... | reverse complement strand
GACTACATCAGCGAGGTTGAGGAGAGGGCGAAGGCCGGCGGCCCGGAGGCGCTCGCGCGCTGGGATGCCTTCAACGCTCACTATGCGATGGCTCGTGAGGTGCGCGAGCTGCGCAAGGAGCGCAATCTCACGCAGAAGCAGCTCGCCGCCGCCTCGGGCATCAACCAGGCGGAGATTTCGCGGATCGAGCGCGGTCAGACAAACCCGACCGCCAGCACACTTGCAGCGCTACTGGCGCCGCTGGGTGCTCGCGTCGGAGTAGTCCCACGCGAGAGGCGCGATCTCGCGCACGTGTAGCAGGAGTCTTACCGCTCTGCTTTCGACCCATGCCGGGCGGCGAGGTCGACCGCGATCCTATGCCGCGTGGGGGAGCCTGCGTGGAACAATCGGCCAGTCTCGATCGACGCGCTCGTTGCGTCCGTGTCTATGGAAATAGCTCTCCAGTGAGGCCGCCTGCTCGGCTGCCCATGAGATCTGTTCGCGATGCAGTACGGGGACGTCGATGTCGCCCAGCTCCGGGAATCTCGAGCCGAGCCTGAATGCGACCCGCGCAGCGGCAAGCGCGTCGACCTTGGCTGCGTGAGCGTCGGTGAGCGGCACTCGGTAGTGCTCACAGACGGCGCTCAAAGTCCGCTTTCCTCGACGAAAGCGATCGACGTGCTTGTCGAGGATCAGCGGGTCGATGACGAGCATCCCAGCTGTCCCGCCGACTCGGTCGAGTAGCGGTCGCAGCCCCTGTCGTTGCGCTTCACGGTCGAGGATAGTGAGATCGAAACGGGCGTTGAACGCGATCACTGGTACGCACCGGCGCAGCTGATCGGCAAGTCTGGCTGTGATTTCCTCGACTGCCTCGAGTGGTACACGCCCCGCGGCTCGTGCGCGCTCGGTGGTGATGCCGTGAACCGAAGTCGCCTCTGGCGGTATGTCGATTTCTGGACTCACGAGCCACGAGTGATGCGCGGCCGGCTGATGGCCACCAACGCAACTGACGGCTGCCGTCACGATGCGATCGGATTCGGTGTCGGTGCCAGTGGTCTCGATGTCGAACGCCGCGAGACGCTCGGTGTGCCAACTCATGCGGCAAAGCTATTGCCGCATACGGACAGTCAACTCTCGCTCTACGCGAGAGAGCAATTATTGCTCGCCGGCCGGAATCGGCTCAGCGAGCGCAGCGCGCCCGGGAGCGGCGGGGAAGGGATCGGCGAAGTACTGGGTCTCGTGCGTTACGAGACCGTCGGTGATCTCCATGACGCTGACCGAGTATGTGGGCACGCCGTCGTAGGTGATCACGCACTCGCTCACCCAAACCTCGCCCCGGCCCAGGATCCGGCGGATGGTGAAGTGGCGCTCGGCCGGATGCCCGCCGCGCTGCGCCTGGATCTTCGACCGACCTCTGAAGCGCTCGCCCGACTGCGGGTAGTCCAGGATCGCCTCCGCAGCGTAGATCGCGTGCTCAGCGTCGAGGTCACCGCGCTCGGAGGCCTCCCAGTGCTGCTGGATCCGAGCGCGGATATCGGCTTCAGGATCGATCGTGCCGCTCACGCGTATAGCCGCTCATGATCAGTAAGGAATGTCGCTGGCTCGCTCGCGCGACAGATCTTACTGAGGTTCTCGTGCGGCTTGGGAGGTCGGTCTCGTCCTGACGCTGGTCGGGCGATCCGCGCTCTTCCCCGACCGGCTCGTGCTCGGGCTGGTGACGGTGCGGTCGCGCCCCAGGCGCTTGGCTTCATAGAGGGCCTCGTCGGCCAGCGCGAGCAAGTCAGCGGGCAGCGCGTCCGGGGGTGTAGCGGTAGCGGCGCCGGCCGAGCACGACAGCGTGCCGTCTGCGACAGCGATCCGTGCGATCGCGGCGCGTGCGCGCTCGGCGACGTCGTAGGCGCCGGTCGCGTCGGTGTCAGGAAGCAGGATCGCGAACTCCTCGCCGCCCATGCGAGCGGCCGTGTCGTGTTGACGAATCGACTTGCGCAGCGCGTCCGCCACCCCGATCAGGATCTGGTCGCCGTAGGGGTGCCCGTGCGCGTCGTTGATCTCCTTGAACTCATCGAGATCGAGCATCACGATCGACACCTCGCTGCCGGCCCGCTGTGCGCGGCTGAACTCCGCCGCGCAGGTGCGGTAGAAGGCGCGCTGGTTGTACAACGCGGTGAGCGGGTCCTCGGCAGCCTGACGTTCGAGGCGGTCCACCAGGCGAGCATTCGACAGCGCGATCGCCGCGTGCCCCGCATAGGCGGAGAGGGTGGCTGTGTCGCCCGGCAGGAACACCGTGGAGCCGTGCGCGAGCGCCGCCAGCACGCCGAGCAGCTCGTCGTGGAACAGCAGCGCGGTCACGCACATCGACCCGAGCGGCATCTCTGCCTGGTGTGGCAGCTCCGCGAGTGCTGTGTCGGTGGCCAGATCGTCGATCACGACCGTGCCGCGCTCGATCAGTGTCTCGCGGTGCTCGCCAGCCCACGCCTCCAAGGCTTCCAGTGAGGCCAATGGGATCCCGGAGTGGCGATCGGCACGCATCGTGCCGCCGTCGCTGAGCAGCAGCGCGAACTCCTTGCCGCCGACAGCGGTCTGCGCCCTGGCTGTGATCTGATCGAGCACCTCGTCCAGACGCAGATCCGAGGACAGGTCCTTGAGCGAGGACAGTAGGCGCTCGGCTGCGTCGTCCTGCTCGCGCACGCGCAGCTCGAGCGCGCCCATGCGCCGACTCATGAACCGCATCGCCCGCGCCGCGATGCCGGTCTCACCGGCTACGAGGATCGCGCCCGCAAGCGGGACGAGCACCGGGTCCGCCGCCGCGCCCACGGCGGCGAGCGCCACCGCCGCGCCCGCCAGCGCGAACGCGGCCCGCGCGAGGCCGTGAGTGCCGGTGCTCCAGCGCACGTCGAACTCGCACCAAGGACCGCCGCGAGCGCCGCACACTGGGTGCTCGACATGCGCCAGCGGCAACCCGAACAGCCGCGGCACCGTGCTCAGCAGCCCTTTCGTGTACGCGCAGTCATAGCGGTGGTAGCCGACGCCTGCGAGGTCCGTGTAGCGCATCCGCACGCGCGCCTTCTCCCGCTCGAGCACCACGAGCTGGTGTGCCCAGTTGAACTTGGCGTTGGCGCGTACGACGTTGCCATAGACGAAGCCCGGCGTGCCGAGTGCGCGCAGCGTGTGCTTCAGCCCCATCGCAACGGATAGCTCGAGCACGGTGGCGCCGACATGTTCGGCGATCTCGGGATCTTCGAGGACCTCCTCCGCCGCGCTCCACAGCGCCAGCTTCGTGTCGTAGGAGAACCAGTGGTTCTCATCGCGCAGGCGCTCCTCTTCCGCGGACAGCCCCGCCCGCGCGAGCATCCGCTCGACCGCCTGCCCGCCGGCTTCGCGCTCCACGTAGGCGAGGATCAGCTGCGAGGTGAGCCCGGATCCGGCGTGCTCACGTCGCCAGGACACCTCCACGTCGTCGGGGCCCGCATATTCGATCGTGTCGAGTGACGGCATCAGTACTTATCGGACGCGAGACACGCTAAGTGAAGCTGTCGACCAAGTCACAAACCCGGCTGCAACGGCACGCCCGTCGGGCACGAATCGTCTCGCAACCCCTACAGTCAGGCCGATGTCGCCGCTCTACTTCAGCCACCCCGCGTGCCTGGAGCACGATCCGCGGGTGCACATGCCCGGGCACCCCGACACGCCGGAGCGGCTGGAGGCGATCGAACGGACGCTCGTCGCCAACGACTGGCTCGGCTGGGAGCGCCGCCAGGCGCCCGCGGCGCAGCAGCATCAGCTCGAGCTGATCCACAGCGCACGCGAGATCGAGCAGATCAAGCAGCTGTCCCTGCGCGGCGGCGGTGCGATCGACGGGGACACATTCGTGGGGGAGCCGTCCTACCGCGCCGCGCTGCATGCGGCGGGCGGCGCCTGCGAGATGACGCGGGCGCTGCTGGCCGGCGAGGCGAAGCTCGGCTTCTGTGGCGTGCGGCCCTCCGGCCACCACGCCGAAGCCGATCGAGCGATGGGCTTCTGCCTGTTCAACAACATCGCAATCGCGGCCGAGCTCGCGATCCGCGAGCTCGGCACCGGCAGGGTCTTCATCCTCGACTGGGACGTCCACCACGGCAACGGCACCGCCGAGGCCTTTCGCCGGCGCGCGGACGTCCTGTTCGCGAGCATCCACCAGTCGGGCATCTACCCCGGCAGCGGGCCGCTGAGCGACGTCGGCTCAGGTCCCGGCGAGGGCTTCACGATCAACCTTCCTGTGCCGGCGGGCTCCGAAGAGGAGCTGTGGCTGTCGCTGATCGAGCACATCGTCGTGCCCGCCGCCCATGCGTTCGAGCCCGATCTCGTGCTCGTCTCCGCCGGCTTCGACGCTCATCGCGCCGACCCGCTCGCGGGCTGCCGACTGGAGAGCGCCTCATTCGCTGAGATCGCTCGTCACGTTCGCGATCTGGCAGAACGGCTCGACGTGCCGCTTGGCGTGGTGCTCGAGGGCGGCTATGAACCTGCGGCGCTCGCAGAGTCCGTGCTCGAGACGCTCGCTGCGCTCGCCGGAGACGAGCAGCCGCACTCCGCCGCACCCGAGGCGCTGCTGACCTCGCGCGCGGCGGCGCAGATCGCGCACTACTGGCCGCTGTGAACGCCGGCCAGTAGGAGCCCTAACCGTAGTTCTCCGCGGCGTCACAGCGGCGCGAAGCGGATATGCTCGGTCTCCGCGCATGTGACGCTTGAAGCACGTTGAGCAGTTCAGCTGTCACCTTCCCCGAGCGTGTCTCAGCCTCGATCGAGCCAAGCCCGGTCGAGCTGCTGCGGCTGCGCGACGGCTCGTCGGTGACCGTGCGGTCCGCGACAGCGCGGGACGAGCCCGCGCTGCTCGCGTTCCTGTCGGGGCTGTCCATGGAAGCCAAGCGCCTGCGCTTCTTCACCGGCGCCGCCGACATGGGCTACGCGGCGCACCTGGCCGCCGCCACCGGCGCAGACCGCTACGGGTTGATCGCGCACGATGAAACCGGCCTGGCGGTCGGGCACGCGACCTACGTGCAGCTCGACCGCACGCACGCGGAAGTGGCGGTCGAGGTCGCCGATCGCCTGCACGGTTGCGGCCTTGGCACGCTCCTGATCGAGCGGCTGGCGATCGTCGCCGAGCAGCACGGGATCACACACTTCGTGGCCGAGGTTCTCTGTGAAAATCGAGCGATGCTCGACGTCTTCCGCGAGGGCTTCGACGCGCGCGTGGTCCGTCACGAAGGCCCCGAGGAGCGGGTCGAGTTCCTGACGACGGCCTGGCGCTTGGCGCACGAGCGCTTCGCGCAGACGTCCACCGCTGCCGCGAGCGCGAGCGCGAGCTCGACGCACTAGCCCGAGCCCGCGTCGCGTGGCCTCGCGCCGGTCTACTCTGAGCCGGCATGCCTCCAGCTTCGAGATCCAAGATGGGCGGAGCTCGACCGACCGCGATGCTCGTGCTCGCGTTGGTCGCGCTCGCGATCGCGCTCGTGCAGCCGGGAGCGGCCCTCGCCGGCGGCGCGCCGGCCTCGCACAAGCCTGCTGCCGGCAAGCGACAGCCCTCGCGCCGCCCGCATCCCAACGAGACCGCGACCGTGTCGGTCGACCCGCAGGCTGCGATCGGCCCGCTCGTGCCTGCGGACTTCCTCGGGCTCTCATTCGAGGTGGGTAGCCTGCCGGTGCTCGCCGGTTACGCCAGCAGCGGCGATCTCGTCAACCTGATGCGCTCGCTTGGGCAGGGGGTCATGCGCTTCGGCGGCATCAGCGTCGATACCGAAGCCGCCTGGGTCGAGGAAGCAGCCGCGCCGGCATGGGCGCACACGACGATCACACCGGCGGATCTGCAGGGCATCGCCGCGCTTGCTCGCGCGACCGGCTGGCGCGTACTGCTGGGCGTCACCTTCGGCCACTACGAACCTGCCGTCGCCGCGCAGGAGGCGCAGGTCGCGCAGTCGCTGCTCGGCTCGAGCCTGCAAGGCATCGCAATCGGCAACGAGCCCGACCGCTATGTGGCCGACGACCTGCGGACGGCGCCGTGGTCGTTCGCCGACTACGTGACCGAAGCGCAGGCCTACATCGCCGCGATCAGCGCTGCGGCTCCCGGCGTGCCGATCGCCGGCCCCGACGCCTCCAGCGGTGGGTCGGTGCTGCCGTGGGAGAGCGAAACGGCCGCGGCTGAGCACCCGGCGCTGCTCACCGCCCACTACTACCCGCTGACACGATGCGAGGCCTACGCGCCCAAGCTCAGCGACCTGCTCAGCCCCGTCACGCGCGCCAACGAGTCGGCGATCCTCGAGCAGCTCTCAGAGGTCGCGCAGGCCAGCCGCATCCCGCTGCGCGTGGACGAGACCAACAACGTCTCCTGCCGCGGACAGCCGGGCGTGAGCAACGTGTTCGCTTCGGCGCTGTGGGCGGTCGACTACGTGACGCGCGCGATGGACAGCGGCGTGGCCGGGCTGAACTTCCACGACCTGATCGGCGAACCCGAAACCTACAGCCCGCTGGTGGCCGGCGATGCTCAGGAACTGGCCGACGGCATGCTGCACGCCAACCCGGAGTGGTATGCGCTCCTGCTCGCCGATCGACTGCTCGGCGATCAGCCGGTGCACGCCACGGTTGTGGGATCTGCGAGCACGCTGACGGCGGCTGCGTTCCTCAGCCCGAGCGGCAGCCTGCAGCTGGTGCTGGACGACTTCGCGCCGACCGGCGCGCATTCCCTGCTGGTGCATCTGCAGCTGCCGGCGAGCCTGAGCTCGGGCACGATCCTGCGTCTGAGCGCACCCGGGCTGCGCGCGAGCACAGGCGTGACGCTCGGTGGCACCAGCGTTACCCCCGAAGGCACATGGACGCCGCTCGCGGCGCTGCCCGAGGTCTTCCGTAAGCACGGCTCGCTCGACCTGAGCATGCCCGCGAGCAGCGCCGCGCTCGTCACGCTCTACCCGTCCGCCTGATCTGCAGTCACCCAAACGAGCACGCGCGCCCCGGCTGCTGCTACCGTTCACGAACTAGGTCGGGCATCCTGCCCGGCATCGCAGTGCCAGCGCTCGTAGCCTTTGCTCAGCAATCTCCGCGTTCGCAGCACTATCTACGCAGGAGGAAATGCAAATGGCTACAGGGACAGTCAAGTGGTTCAGCGACGACAAGGGCTTCGGGTTCATCACGCCCGACGACCAGTCGAAGGACCTGTTCGTGCATCACAGCGCAATCGTCGGCGAGGGCTACCGCTCACTCGCTGAGGGCGCGAAGGTCTCCTACGACGCCGAGGCCGGCGACAAGGGACCGAAGGCTGGCAACGTACAGGTCCTGTAGCGGCACTTCGCACACGACCACCGGCTACCCGGCGACGGTGAAATGCACCGTCGCAAACGGGAAGCTCGGAAGCGCGTCCGGCCTGAGGTCGGCGAACGCGACATACACGCGGTAGCGGCCCGGGCACAGAGGATGGCGCTCGGTATCGAGCGTCTTCGAGACCTGCTGCCCGCGGACGATCGGCGTGCGGGCGAGCATGATCGCCCCGCCGTCGATCGCCAGTTCGGCTACGCGCTGGCAGCGACGCGGCCCGGCCGCCTCGATCCGATAGCTGTAGCCGCCGCCGCTCAGCAGGGCATGGAAGCTGAGCTTGAAGCGCGTGCGCGCACCGCCGCTGGCGGGCGACACCGTGACCGGGTTCGGCGTCGCGGGGTCTGCTTCGGCGCGCCGCGAAAGCGCGGTGGCGGGGGCCGCGCGCGGCGTGGTGCTGGCTTGCGTCGTGCGTGAGGCTTGCGCGGCTCCAGCCGCCGGCGCCCGCCCAACGCGCAGCGACCCCAGCGGCGCCAGGCACGAGGGCGAGCTTTCCTCGGGGCAGCTGCGACCGTTCTCGTAGTGGACGGTCGCGTGCATGGCAAGGCCCCAGAGCACGAGGTTCTCCGACCTGAGCGCCTCGAGCATCCTTTCGCGTGCGGAGACTCGCTGCACGATCACGTAGGCGCCGTCGTCAGCGGGGCTGACCGCGATCGTCTCGTGAATGCCGCGCCCGCTCACCGACACGCTCGTAGCGCGCGGGCCGGCCACGCCGAAGAAGATGCGGCGAAGATCGGCGGTGGGGCAGGTGGGCTCGGCCTGGATGCGGGGATCCACGCGCCGGTAGTCGGCGAGGTTTTCGAGTGCTCCACGGACGCCCTGGGCGTCGCCCTCCGACCTCGCGATCGCCAGTTCGCGCTCGATGCTCGGAAGCGCCGCCGACTGCTGGTGGCGGACCGGTTCGCTGACGCAGCCTTCGAGCCCCTGGTAGGCGCTGGCGGTTTCGATGTTGGAGCCGCCGGTCAGTCCTGCCAGCGCCCCGTCGCGCGCGACCGCTCCGCACGCTTCGGGCTGGGCCGGCAGTTCATGGAACAGGCCATCGTCATGGAACGCGCCGTCCTCGCCGAGAACGCCGAGTTTTCCATCGACGATGCGCCCGATCTGCACGCACCCCCAGTGTGCGACGTCCGCGGAGCGCGAGCGAGCCTCGGCGTGGGTGGCGCGCTTGGCCTGCGCTGTGAGGATCAGGCGCATCCCCCACGGCGGTCCGCCGGCCGGGTCTGAGACGTGCAGCGACAGCAGCCTCGTGCCCTGCGGGAGGATCACCTGATCCAGGCGGGGATACTCGCGTGGAGCGGGCTTACCGACGCCGACGAGCGTGCCTGCCGCCAGCGCGGCTCCGGCGATGCCGAGCAGGGCGGCGAGCGCGATCAGCGGCGGGCGCGCGCCGAGCAGGGCGCGCAGGTGGCGCGTGCGTGCGCGCAGCCGTGCAAATGGCGTCTGCGCCCGCCGTATGGCGGCGTCGCGCAGCTGGCGCTCGATCTCCGGCACGACGCTCATCGGGCAGCCCGTCTCATGTTGGCTCCTTCAGTTGACGCTTGAGCGCTGACAGCCCGCGACTGACGCGCTTTCGGATGACCAGCTCAGAGGTATCCAGCTCGCCGGCGATGTCGCGGTAGGAGCGCTCGTCGAGGACGTGCGCTCGAACCGCGTCGCGCTGATCGCTCGGCAGCGCGTCGAGCAGCGCGAGCGTCTGTCCGTCGAGGCTGCACAGCGTCTCGATGCGCTCGAGGTCCTCGCCGCTGAAGATCACCGCGTCGCGGATCCCGACGCGGCGTCGCGCGCGTGCTTCCACGCGCCCGCGCCGTCTGCTTCCGGCGAGCGTGCGCTGCGCGATCGTCAACAGCCAGCCGACGGCGGTCGGCGACTCGGGCCGGTAGCGGCCCGCTGCGCCCAGCGCCGCCGCGAACACCTCGGTCGCGAGGTCGGCAGCGATCTCTGGATCGCCGGTGCGCCGCAGCAGATAGCCGAGGATCAGCCGCTCATAGCGGCAGTAGAACGTGGCGAACGCATCCGGGTCCAGACGCGTCGCGGCGAGCAGCACGGCGTCGGAGCACTCGGCGCGGGCGTACACAACTGCATAAACGCACAACTCCCCAGACTGTGACCGCACTCGCGCACGCGAGCTCGGCCGCTCAGCTGTTGGTGGTCCACTCCAGCCCCGTGAAGTTGGGGCCCGAAGCCGCTGCCTGCGCCGAGCTCTCACCGGGATCCTCATCGCTGGCTCGTCGCAGGCTCGCGTCGCCGTCCTGGCCGTTTCGGCGCCAGAGGCTGACGTCGACATCCTCGTCGGTTCTGCGCCTGTCCACGCCTTCTTGCACGAACGTCTGTTGGTCCGCAGGCACCGTCCAGGCGCCGTCGGTCGCGGCGATCTCGCCGTTGGCCGGCGGCGCGGAGTCGGTGGGCACGCCGCCGAGCCCGAGCTCATCCGCATAGACCTGGCCGATCAGTAGCTCGGCGGTGGTCGGCTCGAGCGGCTGCTCGCTCCCGACCCACGCGGGCTGCTCCGGTGCGACGTCTTGGGTCCAGGCCGGCTCCTGTGGCCACGCGGGCTGCTCGGGTGCAGGCTCTTGTGGCCACGCGGGCGCCTCGGGTTCGGGCTGCTGTGGCCATGCGGCCTCCTCGAGGGCGGGCTCCGGTGGCCACGCGGGCTGCTCGAGTGCGATCTCCTGGCGCCACGCAGGCTCCTCGGCGACGACCTCGTGCTCCAAGGTGGGTGGGTCCACGAGGTGTTCCGGCGGCGATGCAGGCACGTCGTGCACCGTCAGCTCGGATGTGCCGATCGTGTAGCGGAACTGCCCGCTCTCGTCGGCCACCCAGAAGGCGTCGCCGTCGGCGGTGGTCTCGTGCAGGATCGAGCGTTCGTAGTGCTCGGCGATGCGTGCCAGCGCGTCCATGTCGGCGACGTCGATCACCGCCACGCCGGGCAGCGGCGACATGCGGGCGACCGAGACGATCAGCCCGCGGTATCGCGCGAGGATGCTCGTCGCCTCGTCGCGGCGCCGCGATGCCATCAGTGCAAGTATCGGCCGGATCAGCGCGAGCGCCGCGAGCATGGCCGCGAGGATGATGCCGACCGCGCTGAGCGCCAGCGTTCGCGCTGCGGAGACCGATAGGTGCCATGGTCCCAGCGCGAGGCTGCGGGGTTGGGACTGCTCGCCGGTGGCCGCGCCGGACGCGCTCGGTGTCAGCTGACCGGCGGTGCGGCTCGTGCTGCCGCCGAGCAGGCTGCTCCTGCTTTCAGCGCCCTGGAGGCTTATCTCGTCGCTGTTGACCAAGAACTGGATCGCGGGCGCGAACGTGGCATGAACCGGCACGGTTTCGACGTTGCCGTTGATTGTGATCGTGGGCACCACGGCGAACGTGTACCCGCTGTCCACGTGCGTCGTAGCTTCGACGCTGCGCGCCAGCGCGAGCAGCGAGCCGAGGTCGAGCGTGCTGGCTATGGTCGCGCGATCGCCCTTGAAGTGGGTCGGCGATCCCACCTGCAGCGTGCGGTGCCAACCGTCGCTTGCGCTCAGAAGCAGCTGGAACGAGCCCGTGCCGGCGAGTGAGTGCTTGGCTGTGGTCGCGAACTTGTAGTGGAATCGAAGGTTGACGTCGTTCACCAGTTGCGTGAACAGCGGTTCGCCGGTCCTCGCGACGCCTTCCGGGTACACGGCGTCCGGCTCGGTACCGGCCGAGTAGGACATGGTGCCGCTCTGCGTGTAGGGGATCTTGGCGGCGCGGCGCGTGGTGGGTGCGCGACTGAACGCGAGCAAAGTGAGTGCCAGGAACGGCAGCAACACGACGGCGCCGATCGCCAGGATCGCCACGGCGGGCCCCGAGGGGTCGAGCGGCAGGGTCCGCGGCGCGCGCGGGACCGAGATGGCGGCATGCCTTTCCCTGCCCCTGCGCCTGCGCCTGCGTGCGAACACACCGCCGGTGAGGAGCAGCATGCCGATGGCGATCAGCAGCCCTGCGCGCGCGGGCGAGCTGAACGACTGCAGGACTGTGCCGCCACCGTGGATGTGTATCCACAGCGCGCCTATGAGCTGGTTGGCGCGCGGGTGTTCGGTATCGATGAAGTTGTTGTTGTCGCCCTTGAAGAGGAAACGATCGCCTTCGCGCCCGACGATGCGGTGGAGCGCCACCACGTGCAGCATCTTGTTGTTGTAGGCGACGATTTCCCCGACGTGGTAGCTGGGCTTGCTGCGCACGATCGCGAGATCGCCGGTGTGGAACAGCGGCTCCATGCTGATGCCGTGGGTGACGACATAGCTCGTGGAGCCGCCCAGTGGAGTCGGGGCGAAGTAGAACCAAACGCACCCCAGGACGATCAGTCCTAGGGCACTGGCGAGAAGTCTTTTGAATGGATGGCGTCGCATGGCTTTGAGTGAGCGGGCGCCTATCCGTGGCGTGGCTGTGTCGAGTCGGGCAAGGGGCGGCCGGCGTGCCGGCCGCCCCTCCGTGCCCAGTTTCCTGCTGCGTTACTACGGTTCGATGATGACCTCGCCTTGGCTGGTTGCAGAGACCGTCAGCTCGTTACCGCCGCTTGTGGCGTTCGGGTTGCCCGGGACACCGTTTGCCGTGAACTTGTTCACAGCAGGTTTGCCGAAGCTTTCAAACGCGCCTGCGCCACCCTTGAATTTGCAGATGACTTCGGTTTCTGTTTTGCTGAGTGCCGTGTATCCAGATGCCGGGCAGTCCACCCATTCTTCGGCGGTCGGAACCGCTGCGTCGCTCAGCGCGACCGCGACATCGGTCGGCTCTAGTTCTGTGGTGTTGGTGAGGATGACGTGGGCTTCGGTGATGTATTCACCGGAGAGCGACCAGGTGTAACTGACGCCCTTCTCTTCATAACCGCTCACTGCGGCGGTGCCACCACCGGCGGCCTGCGCCGGGATGGTGTTGCTTGCCGTGAACGCATACGCGCCCAGGCCCATCAGACCCGCGAGCACGAACGCGCACAGGCCGGCTATCTTTCGCTTGCGGCTAGCGAAGGTTCGCTTGCCTTTACGCATAAACACTTCGGGCCCCCTTTTGGGATCGTTACACGGGCACGGATGTGCCCTTCTCACCGGGGGCATCGACGACCTCTTAGGCGCGCTTTATGCATGCAGTTCCGATTGCACGGATCGGCGAGCCTTAAAGGCCTGCTAGCGGGTGCCGATCAAGGGCCCATCGGCCCATCGGCGCTCAGCTCGCGCCGGGTGGCGCGATTGACGCGCGGACCGGCGCTCTAGGAGCTTGGCTGGCGCTGCACTTCGGCGGTGACCTGCTCGCGCAGGCGCGAAAGCAGCGCGTGCTCCGCGTCACTGGTGATCTCGTGTGTGGCGAGGGCCGCCTCCAGCGTGGTTTCCCGCATCTTCACCCGCGCGTCGATCAGGCCCGCCGCCGATCTGCCGGTGGTCGCGTCGGCGATCTGCGCGAGGCTCTGGCCGCCCTGCAGCTCGAGTCGCAGCTTCGCCACAGTGACCCCAAGGTAGCGCGCGCTCGCGGACAGCTGGCCGTAGCCCACGGTCCGATCGACCTGCGCGGTGATGCGTCGGCGCACGTTCGCAAGCCTCCGCGCCTGGTTGGCCGCGGAGCGCCGGCTGCCAGCAGCGCCGGCGCGCAGCCTGGCTGCTCTGCTGCTGAGCAGCGCGTCGATCAGTCCGCTCGCCGAGCGACCGTTAGTGGCGCCGGCGATCTGCGCCAGTGTGCGCCCGGACCGCAGCTGCTCGTTCAGCTGCGATGTGCTCAGGCCGAGATAGCGCGCAGCGACGGCGAGCTCGCTCGGGCGCTCGACTCGCCGGCCCTCGGCGCGCGCGAAGGCCGAGCGCGCGGGATGGTGGCTCGTGCCTTTGGAGCTGACCACTGCCACGATCGCGCCCACAACCACCGCCAGCACCGCCACGGCGATCGCGCCCCGCTTTTGAATGCGGCTCATCGGCTCAGTATGTCTTGCTGGAGCTCACGGGCGGGTCGATGCATCGCGCACGGCAGTCACCCGCGGTGCACTCGGTCGTGCCCGAAGTGCACTCACCTGCCACGCGCGCGCGTCCACTAGTGACCGCGTGACAGCGAGCGCCTCGATGTGACGATTATGTGATGCCCCTGTAAACAGAGGGATACGCTAGACTGGCTCGCCAGCCAGATCGCGGTTCCGTCTTTCTGCGGGCATCTCGTCAACAAAGCCAGGCCAGGACTCAAAAATCGGCGTTGGGACGCGCTCTCCGCCGGCCATTCGCCGGGGCTTTTTGCTGCTGTCAAGCCATCGCATTTCGTGATATGCTCCCGCACCTCTATGCGGAGGTGGCGGAGGAGGGGACCCCGAGCGACCACGGGTAGCTAGAGAGACGCATCCACGAGTCTGTAACAAGTGGCCAGATCCAGCTCAATCAGCCTGCCAAGGGCGAAAGCGAGGACTTAGGAGAATGAGACGCGTCAGGGTCGTATTTGGGCTTGCCGCCGCGCTGTGCGCGTTCGGCGCCCTCACCGCATCGGCGTTCGGGAAAGAAAAACTAGTCTTCGGAGAATTCGCGGCGAGCGTCGCGGGGAGAACGATCTCAGAAGGCGACCCCGCGCCTGTGACCGAGAACAAAGAAGACGAAGCGGAAGTCTTCGGCCTGCAGCTCGGCCAGTACAAGTTCGGGGTCGTCAACAAAAGCACGGGCACGATCGAAACCGAAGAACCGTGCATGAAGCCGCCCAAGGTGACGGGCGAGGCGATCGCGGAACACTCTTCCAGCCTCCTGACCGAAATCGCGTTCAGGCAGTGCGTCAGCAGCGACGTCAGCGGCGGCTCGATCGGCTGGAAAACGAACAACTTCAAGCTCGCCATCAGGTTCCAGTCCAACGAATCTGGGGAAATCGGCAAGAGCGAAGGGATTGAAATCGCAAAAACGGCTCTGGTCACGATCAAGGGCGCGCAGCCCTGCCTCGTGGAAATTCCGCAGCAGTTCGTCCCATCCGCTGCCGGCGTGAAAGAAGAAAAGTTCTACGAAGCCGCCGAATACACGCCTGAAAAGGAAGAACCCGTCGAAAACTGGGAACGGAGCAAAAAGCTCAGAGAACAGTACCCGGGCGACTTCAAGAACAGGCTGGAGATCGAAACGACCGAAAAATTCAACAAAATCGTCAGCTACGTGGACACCGCGGGGACTTCGACGAAGAAGGGCTGCACGCCTAAAAAAGGTGAAGAAAACGGCAAACTCATCACCGAAGTCGGCAACCCGCACTACGGTTGGCTCGAATACACCAACGGGCGTATCGAGATGAACGCGGAAGGCCTGGAAATCAAGGGCGGCCAGCTCACGTTCGAACCGCCTGCGTGAGCAAGTCCTAGCACTGCAGCACCCACGGAGCGTGGGGAGTGGAGCCACCGGGGGCCTCCACTCTCTGCGCTCCGTTTTGCTGCCGCCAGTGGGTTAGGACGACGCCGCTGCGAGCACGGGCAGGCACTGCCCGTGCTCCTTTGACTGGTACATCGCTGCGTCGGCAAGCTTGACGAGCTCCTCAGATGCGATCGGCGCGCCTTCAGAGCACGCGACGCCGACGCTTGCGCCCAGCTCCGCGGTCCCGCAGGACAGCTCGAAGGTGCCGCACAGCACCTCGCAGATACGGTCCGCCGCACGCATCGCCATCTCGGGTCCGTGGATGTCGCGCAACACGACCAGGAACTCGTCGCCGCCGAGGCGCCCGACGACGTCGCTGTCACGGCTGGCAAGTTTCAGGCGCTCTGCCACCAGCACCAGCACCTCGTCGCCGGCCGCGTGCCCGAGCTTGTCGTTGACCGGCTTGAACTGGTCGAGATCGACGTACACGACGCCGGTGCTGTTCGAGTCATCGCGCTCGAGCTCGTGCTCGAGCGTGCTGAGCACCGATGAGCGGTTGTAGCAGTGGGTGAGGGTGTCGAACGTTGCTCGCCGCTCGAGCTCCTGGCGGGCGCGGGCGCTGTCGGTGATGTCGAGCACGCACGTGATCGCGCCGTTGACCTCGCCGTTCGGGCGCAGTAGCGCACGCAGGCTCATCAACGCGCGCCGCCAGACGCCGGATGGCAGCGTGATGTCGACCTCCACGTCGCGATCGACGCCATCGCGCAGCACTTCCTCGAGCGCCGCGTCCAGCTCGGCGCTGCTGTCCTCGGTGAGCGTGTGCAGCAGCGTCGTCACGGAGGCCGCCCGCACGTCGGACTCCTCTTCCGGCGCCTCCTGCTCGACCTCCAGGCTCGGCCCGTCCGAGCCGTAGAGGATCTCCAGCAGTCGCGCGTTGTTGTAGACCACATTGCGATCGATGTCGACGTGCAGCAGCCCGACCGGCATCGCCGCGGTCAGGCGACGGAGAAGCTCCTCGCGCTCCGCGAGCGCTTCCTGCGCCTGCATCTCCGCGGAGATGTCGATGATCTCGACGAGCACGCAGCCTCGATCCGGGTCGTGCAGCAGGTTGCGCAGCGTCGTGTCGACCCACATCCAGGAGCCGTCCTTGCGCTTGCGTCGCAGCCGCGTCTGCTGGTCGCGCCGGGTCGAGAGCACCGCCAGCCAGCCCTCGACGGCGCGGCCCTGATCGTCAGGGTGGATCTGGTCGAGCACGGAGTTGCCGAGCAGCTCGTGGCGGGCGTACCCGAACATCTCGCTGAATGCGGGGTCGCAGTCCAATACGCGCGCTCCCTCGTCCTCAGTCAGCGAGCAGAAGCGCGGCGCAGCGGGCGCGAGCTCCTCGGCCGGACTGCTCTCGTCGGCCTCCTCCTCGCTGGGGATGATCACGCCGAGCAGCACGCCGTGCATTTCACGCAGGTCGATGAAGTGCAGTGTCGTCCAGGTCGACGGTTTGCGCAGCAGCCGGACTTTGTCGCTCGCCGCGCCCTCCTCCTGGGCGCGCAGCCACAGCCTGACGACCGTCGAGCGATCCTGGGAGACGACTTTGTCCACGAGCGCACGGCCCTCGATCAAGTCTTGGCCCCAGAGCCCGATCGACTGTGGCACGGGGACGATCAGACCGTTGCCGGCAAGCCCGCATACGAGTGCGCCGGGGTGCTCGCGCAGCAGCGCTTCGGCTCCGAGCGCTACAGCCTGGCCGTCTCGTGCGGTCGATATATCCATGTCGCTGCTTGAGATCGACCTTGGCGCCCGCAGACATGAGCGCTGAGACGGCGCTTGGACACTGTGATGAGACATTGGGTCGTCAATGTCATGCCCCCCGAAAGAGCGCGCTTGGGGGCCCGCGATCAGGCCCCAGGGCCACGTTGCGAGAGATTTTGCAGGCAAGCCTTGACGTTCTCAATAATCTTGATAAGCTTCGTGAACATTGCTTGTGAGCACGGACGGCGGATCAACTTCGTCGCCGGGGGATCGGGCGGTGTAGTCCCACCTGACGTTTCTCTCCTCCCTGGGAGGTGGCTGCAAGGCTGCTTCCCAGAACCCTCCACACGACCGGGCCGGCTCCCCTCGCCGGCCCGGTCTTTTTAAGGCGAGGCTGCGTACCGCTCGGGCGGCACGGGTGCCGCTGGAGCCGCCCCCCAAGCGGCGATCCTGCCCCACGCAGTCGATCCTGAGAGGATGGCGCGATGGAACGCGACTCACTGGTTGAGCTGCCGGCTGCGCTGAGCGCGCAGCCGTCGCGGCCGCACGCTCGCTACGTGATGGGAGTCGATGGCGGCGCGACCAAGACGCTTGCGGCGGTGCTCGACCTCGGCGCCGCCGACGGGACAGGCCAGCGTGCTTTGCACCTCGGGCACGGGGGGCCGAGCAACCAGGATGCAGTCGGCTCACAGGCAGCCGTGGCCGAGCTGCTGAGGGCTGCCGACGAGGCGATCGCGGGCGCGGGCATCGACGCGGGCGAGCTGTGCGCGGCGGTCCTTGCGATCGCTGGAACGGATACCGAGGACGTGGCGCGCAACGTGCGAGCCGCGCGCACGGACGCGTGGCTGGTCGTCAACGACGTAGTTGGCGCATGGGCCACCGCAACGGGCGGCGGGCCGGGCGTAGCGGCGATCGCGGGCACCGGCTCCAACGTGTTCGGAGTTGGCGCTGACGCACGCGCGTGGCGTGCGGGCGGCTGGGGACACACGCTCGGGGACGAGGGCTCCGGCTACTGGCTCGGAGTGCAGTCGATCAAGGCCGCGCTGCGCGATCGCGAGGCGTCCGGGCCGGCCACGGCGCTGAGCGATGCGCTGCCTGCTTTCTTCGGCGAGTCGAGCGTGGAGGCGGTCGCGGCGCGCGTTTACTCCAAGCCGCTCACCAAGGGCGAAATCGCCGCGTTTGCGATCGAAACCGCCAAGCTCGCCGAGCGCGGCGATGCGGTTGCGCGCGAGCTCTATGAGCGGGGCGCACGCGAGCTGGGCGAGCAGATCGCCGCAGTCATCCGCCAGACCGGGCTCGCCGAGCCTTCCGGCGACGGTGATGGCGACGGCGGGCAGGAGTTCCCGGTGGGCCTGATCGGCAGCGCCTTCAAGGCGGGGAGGGTTTTCGTCCAGCCGCTCAGCGAGACGATCCATGCCTGCGCGCCCAACGCGCGTGTGGAGACGGTTGAGATGGCGCCCGTCGGCGGCAGCCTGCTACTGGCGGCACGCATGTGCGGCAAGGCCGAGGAGATCGCCGCGAAGGATCTCGCAGAGCTCATCGAGCAGGCGCTACGCGGCTGAGCCGCGCCTCGATCGCGGCAAGCTCGCCGATGGCATCGGCGCCGGCGCCGCTCATGCGCACGGCGGCTGCGGCGTTGGCGAAGCCGGCTGCCTCAGGCGCGGATCGTTCTTCGCTGAGCGCGATGAAGAAAGCTGCGGCGAACACGTCACCGGCGCCAAGGTCGTCGATCGGCCGATCGAGTGTGGGCACGTCGAGCGTCAGCGCTTGGCGGCCGGGCACGAGGATCGTGTTGGGGTGCGCGCCGGCGGTGATGGCCACGACGGCGCCGGCGGCGCCGGCAGCGGCGATCAGGCCCCCGCAGCTGTCGCGCTCGTGCTCGTTGATGACGACCGCGTTGCAGCTGGCTGCGATGGCGGCGGCCTCGGCGGTGGGCGGCGTCGGTTCGATCTGCCGGCCATCCGCGCTCCACTCACGAGCGAGCCCTTGGGGCGTCAGCCCGACGAAGTCGGCTTGGCCGTGCCAGTGGCCGGGGCTCTCGCGCGCGACCGGAGCGAGGTGCAGGATCGCCGTGTCGAGCAGCGGCGGCGCAGAGACGGGGCCGGCCCACGCGAGCAGCTGCTGGCTGCGCCGCGCGCCAGCGCCGGCGGTGCGCAGCGTGGTGGTTTGGGGCGCGGGCTGCACCTGCAGCTCGAGCTCGTCACGATAGGGCTCGAGCAGCTGCTCGATCTCGGATACGAGACCGCGGGTGACGATCAAGGTCCGTCGGCCGAGGCGGGCGGCCTGCAGGGCGCTGTAGAAGGCGCTGCCGCCGACACGCCGCGATCCGTCCTCCAGCACGTCGACGGTCACGTGGCCGATGGTCGTGTAGTCGAAGCGCAAGTCGTGGTAATACCAAATCGAACGTGCCCGTCGCCTGTTGTCCCTGCTTGAGCCGATGATTTCCAACACCGATCGACGTGGTCTGCTCGGGCGCATATGCGCCTCGTCGTTGCTGGCGCTGGTGCTTGCCCTGGGCGTCACTGCGGCGGCTGACGCCGCCTCTGCCTATCCGGCTGGCGCCACGCGCCCGTTGCTGCGCCCGCGCGCCTCGGAATTCGCGCGCGCCAGCTCTGCGCGCAGCACTGCGGGCGCCGCGGCCCACAGCGCCAGCTCGAGCGGCGGCGCCGCGGCGCCGGGCAGCTCGAGTGCGCCGGCGTCGAAGAAGCCGGCGAAGCCGAAGAAGCCGGTCCTGCACGGCGACCCAGCGCGCGCACTGGTGGCCTTCGAAGCGATGCAGAAGTACTTCTACATACCGGGTTCGGGCCTCTACAAGGGCGAACCGTTCTCGTATCTGTGGCCGTTCTCGCAGTCGCTGGCGGCGACCGTGAGCGTGGCGAACATCCCCCACTCGGGGATCTCCTTCTCACACGAACTGCAGGCGCGGCTGGTGGGCTTGAACTCGTATCTGGATCTGGACAACTCGGGCGCCGCGGAAGGCACGTACACGAGCACGCTGGCGGCGTTCGACGGCACCGTGGCGCCGCCGGCGGGCCCGGGCGGGACGAAGTACTACGACGACAACGACTGGGTGGCGCTGGAGCTGGTGCGGCTATACCAGCTGACCCACCAGGCGGCGCTGCTGGGCAGCGCGGAGGGGATCATGGCGTTCGAGATGGCCGGCTGGCAGGAACGGCCGAATCTGGCGTGCGAGGGCGGCCTGCCGTTCTCCAACGCGGTGAGCAACGGCGAACGCAACACGGTCACGACGGCGCCGGCGGCTGAGCTGGGGACGCTGCTGTACAAGTTGACGGGCAACGTGCAGTACCTGCAGTTCGCGGAGAAAGCCTACGAATGGGTGCGCGCTTGCCTGCAGCAGCCGGTGAACCTGTATGCGGATCACATCGGCGACAAAGGCGTGGTCGAACCGAAGCTGTGGAGCTACAACCAGGGCTCGATGATCGGCGCGGGCACGCTGCTCTACCAGGCGACGGGCAACGGCGCCTACCTCTACCAGGCGCGCCAGACCGCGAAGGCGGCGCTCGAATACTTCAACAACGAACGGCTGGGCTCTGAAATCCCGTTCTTCGTGTCGGTGTACTTCCGCAACCTGCTGTACCTGGACTCCGTCACGCACGACCCGCCGGGGCCGTCGATCGCGCAGAACTACGTCAACTACGCGTGGCAGAGCCGGCGCCTGAGCAACAACCTGTTCGTGTTCGGCTCGCCGCCGGCCGCGCAGCTGCTGGTGCAGGCGGCGATCGTGCAGATCTACGCGCTGCTGTCGACCCCGGCGAGCACCTATTTTTGAGATGAGCTGGCGCTGGCGCGCCAGGTGAGCGGGATGGCGGTCTTGAGAAGAGTAGGCTCTGCGGCAGTGACCGAAGGAACGAACCTGACCACGGCGGCGGGCCTCCAGGAGCTGGAAGCCGAACTTGCGGTGCTCGAGGGCGACGGGCGCCGGGAGATTGCCGAGCGCATCAAGACCGCACGCGAATGGGGCGATTTGAAGGAGAACAGCGAGTACCACGACGCAAAGAACGACCAGGCGCACCTGGAGACGAAGATCGCGCGGCTGCGCGAGAAGATCTCGGGCGCGGTGGTCGTCGAGGAGGAGGCGCATGGCGCCGGCGGGGTGGTGAGCTTCGGCTCGACGGTGGTGGTTCGCGACGAGGAGGGCGCCGAGCAGACGTGGCGGATCGTCAGCTCGCACGACGCTGCTCCCCGCGAGGGTCGGCTGTCGGCGGAATCGCCGGTGGCTGTGGCGCTGATGGGGCGCGCGCCCGGCGATCAGACGGCGGTGTCGCTGCCCAAAGGCAGGCGCACGCTGACCGTTCTCAGCGTCAGCTGAGCGAGCGGATCTGGCGCGTGAAGCGCTTGGGCCGGTCGCGGTAGAGACGCGCGCCCTGGCGCAGGGCGCGCTCGCGCAGCTTGCGCCGGCGCTTGGCGATCAGCTTCAGCAGCGCGCGCCGCGTGCCTCTGCCGGTATGCCAGGCCTGCTTGGCGTGCCCATGGCCCCCGGCGCGCAGGTGCTGGGCGAAGATCGCCAGGTCATGGTCCTCGCCGAGCAGTTCGCCGAGATCGTCGGCGCGGCTGGCGAGCTCGCGCAGGCGTTGCCCGGATTTGTCGCGTCCGGCCGGCTTGCCGGGCCCGCTGGGCCCGAGCATTTCAGCTGCATAGCGCAGGTCCTTGACGCGTTTGCGCCATTCGTGCATGGCGATGACCCGCTTGCCGCGGCCGCTGGCGACGCGCTGATGGCGGCGTCGGCCCTGGCTGTAGATGCGCGTGAGGTCGCGCTCGATGAGCTGCAGGCCGGGGCGGTTGCCGAGCTGCCACGCGGCCACGCGCCAGCGAAAACCGTGCAGCTCGCCGAGCACGCGCGCGCGGCCGGCAGGCTCGGCGAGCGTGCGCTGCTGCAGGCGGGCGTGCTCCGCATGCAGCTGCTGGCGCAGCTTGCGCACGCCGCGGCGCCGGGCGAGCTGGCGGGGGTGGCGTTCGATCAGCGCGTCGAGCGTGTTCAGCATCACGGCTGCGTCGCGCGCGATTGAGAGCTGCTGAGCGACGTCGCGCAGCACGGCGGTCTCGCGCGCGTAGGTCTTCGCGCCGAGCTCGTGCTCGAGCAGTCGCAGCAGCGCGCGCAGGCGCTTGAGCGCCTTGCGCGTCTCGTGCACGGCGGTCTCGTCCGGGGGCTGCGCGCCGGCGATAGCGGCGACTGCGCCGACGCCGCTATCGCCTGTGCTCAGCTGCTCGATCGCGAGGTCGGCCTGGGCGAGGGCCATACGGCGCAGCCCCGCAGCGAGCGGCTCGCCGCGCGCCAGGCCCAGCCGGCGCTCGAGCCGGCGTTGGCGCGTGCGGCGACGCTGGCGCTCGGAGCGGGCGATGACGAGCCCGACGCCGACGGCGAGCGTGGCCGCGACGGTGGCGCCGAACGGCGCAAGAATGGAGTCATGCCCAGCTTTCCCCGCGCCCCATGGTGGACGGTGCGACCTGCCGCGAATCGCAAGCCGGCGACGTATAGCTGTCCGATTTGTGGTCATGCTCTGCCTGCTCTCAGCGAGCATATGCTGATCGCGCCCGAAGGCGACACGCGCCGCCGGCGCCACGCCCACACGAAGTGCGTGTTCGCGGCGCGAGCGCGCGGGCAGCTGCCGCTGCGGGAGGATTGGCTGCGCACGCAGCCGCGCGCGCCGTCGCTGTGGCGACGGCTGCTGCGACGCGGCTGAAGCGAAGGATCAGCTCCCGGAGATGTGCACGTACTCGGGCTCGACGCGGATGATCACGCGCTGTTCGCCTGGCTGGCGGAACGGGTATGAGTCGGCGTCCATGTACTTCTTGGCGAGCGAGTCGATGTGCTCGTCGGCGCCCTCGCGCGTCTGCTCTGCGACGCGTCCGCGGACCTCCAGGTACTCATACGGGTTCTCCATGTTCTGCACGGTGAGGGTCACGCGTGGGTCGCGTTCGAGGTTTCGCACCCAGCTGCGCCCCTCGGCGCTGTTGACGACGGGACGGCCGTCCTGCACGTCGACCCACACGGGCACGCCGTGGACGGTTCCGTCGCTGCGGAGGCTGGCGACGTTGCAGAAGTTCTTGGCCGTCAACAGCTCCTCGGCGCGGCCTTCGATCGTTGCGCTCATTTGTGGTGGCCCTTTCTCGCGGGTGTAGTTGTCACACCCACGATAGGACTTCGTGGGTGCTCTAGTTCCTGCTCACGCCGGTGGCGGAGCTCGCCGGTGGGATCGGCTCGAGCGCGACGAGTTTGCCGTTGTTGAGCTGGAAGCGGACGGTCGCCTGCCCGCCGCTGGGGTTCGACAGGGGGTCGCCTTTGCGGTAGAGGGGATAGCCGAGCGTGACTTCGGTGTCGCTCTGGGCGATGACCTTGACGGTGGCGCTTGGCTGCTTGGTGTCGGTGCCGATGTAGCGCCCGCCGACGAAGAAGAAGGCCTGCTGGTCATAGCCGTCGCTGGAGCCGGTTCTGGTGCCGACGAGCACCCGCAGTGTTTGGTTTGCGTGGTACTGCGAGGGTTCCGCGGCGGTGTAGCCGCGGGCGGCGAGCACGCTCGCCGCTTCGCTGGCACCTTCGGCATGGGTTTCCTGCTGGGTGAATTCGGGCTCCGACGCGGTGTGGGTGGCGCCCGGTGCGACGGTGCCGCCGGCGGTGCTCGTGGGCGGGGGGGTCGTGCTCGTGGTGGTCGTGGCGGTGGTGCTCGGCTTGGTGGTGGTTGTTGTGGTCTGAGCGGGGGCGCTGCTGGTCGTGGCTGGAGCGCCGGCAACGGACACGGTCTTGGTCGCAGAGCTGCCGCAGGCGCTGAGCAGGGCCAGGCAGCAGATACCGAGCACCGCGAATGCTCCAATGGGGTTGCGTCTCATCGCACCCATGGTATTCGCCGCGGGCCGGCTGCTTCCCTCGCGGCGCGATCGAGGCGGTACGATCAAGGCACGGATGTCTGCTCCTTCAGGCCAGAAGCCGGCGCAGGACAATCAGCGCAAGCTGGGGCGCAAGCGGCGCGCCAACAACAGCGAGTTGGTGCGCGCCAGCTCGCTGTTCATCCTGACGGCGCTGGCGATCGTGTTCGCGCTGCTGAACCTCGACGACGTCGAGGTCCACTGGGCGTTTGGCTCGGGCAGGGCGCCGCTGATCGTCGTGATCGTGATCTCGCTGCTGGTGGGGATCGTGCTCACGTACTTTGCGGAACGCCTGTCGCGCAGGCGTCGCAGCTAGGGCGGCGCTCCTCGGTGACGATCTCCACGGCGGCGTCGGCGCCGATGTGGGGAGCGAGCACGATGTAGGTGAGGTGATCTGAGAGCGCGGCGAGCAGCTCGATGCGCCCGCCGGTGACCTGGCAGCGAATCGTGTGCCAGATCGCGCCGGCGACAGCGTCGGCGGTGTACCTGCCGCGAGCCTCGGTGGGCGCGCCCTCGATCAACAGAGTCGCGATGCTCTGGGCAAGCTCGATGGTTCTCTCGAGCGCCTCAGTGCCGGCGAGGAACGCCTCTTGGGCCAGGGTCCGAGCTTGCAGCGGATGGTCGGACAGGTAGCGCATCAGCTCTGAGAGGACCTGGCGTACCGCACGCGGCCAATCGTCTGAGACGAGGTCCGGGTCGGCGGCGATCGCCAGCAGCTCGTCGCCGATCATGTCGATCGCCGCCAGGAAGCACTCCTGCTTGTCGACGAACAGCTCGCAGAAGGCGTCGACCGACACGTTGGCCTCGTCTGCGATCTGCGGTGCGCTGAGCGTCTGGTAGTCCTCACGCGTCATCAGTCTCAGGATCCCCTGGAGTAGACGCGTGCGCTCGTCGCGGCTCGGAGCTTCGGCGTCGCCCAGCTTGTGGCCGCTGGCGGAGGCGATCTCGCGCATCCGAGCGGTCAGGCCGGCTGCCATCCGCTCGGACAGGTCCGCGGCGGCAGGAGTCTGGAACAGCAGTGTCCATTCCAGCATCTCCTCGGCGAGCTTCGCGCTTGCCCGCCCGCCCGCCGCCGGTTCTCGCAGATGTGCGGAGGCGATGCCGTGCAGCCCGCCGGCGATGCCGCGGACGATCGGCGTCGGCAGGGGAACGGTGGTGCGCGACTCGGCGAAGCTGCGCGCGAGCATCTGCTCGCAGGCGCCGGCCGCCTTGCGCAACCGCAGCACGCCTGCCGGGCCTGAGCGCTGTGTCTCGAGCAGCAAGAGGATGCTCGCGTTGCGGTCGTCTTCCATCATCTTGGCGAAGCGCTTGAACGCCGCGCCTGCGCGCTCCTCGAGCGAGCCGCTTGCGGCGAGGTAGGCCATCCTCAGCTGCTTGATGTCGCGCCGCGCGATCAGGTCGAAGGTGACGAGGAAGCACTCTTCCTTGTTGGCGAACTGCTCATAGAAGGAGCGGCGCGAGACGCCGGCCAGGCCGATGACCTGCTTGACGCTGGTGCCGTCGTAGCCTCCCTGCGCGACGGCCTCGACCATTGCGCCGTGGATGCGCGCGCGCTGGTTGAGGATGACTTCGCCCCGCTCGAGCCGATGGGGGCCGTGGGGCAGCCGCTTGTACAACGGCGCAACCCGCCCGGAGGGGGTTCGCGCCGACCCCTTTGCCCTGCTCGAGCTCTTGCCCACCCTGCCCGCGCGCGAGTCGCGCGCCGTCAACGACGTCCTACGTCCGGATCCCATGCTCCCTCTCCTTCAAACGATCTTTCGAACCTGCGAACTGCTGTCATGCGTCCAGCGCTCTAGATCATCTCATGTCAGTAATTTTTTGTCTACAGGTGAGCGCGCAAGATCGCAGACGCAGCGGTCGAGCAGTTCGGACGATCAGTGCAGGACGATCTTCAGCGCCAGGATCGCGACTCCCATCGCGGCGCCCACGGCCCCCTCGAACACGAGCTCCCGCGGGCTCGCGTGAGCGCGGACGCCGGCGATCAGCTCAAACGCGACGAGGCTGACGATCGTGCTCCACAGCGCGGCCGTGACCGCCGTCTGCTGTGCCGCGCCCGCGGCCCATGCGATCGCGAGCACGACCAGCGGCAGCGCGGCTCCGCGGATGATCGCCCAGTCGTGCGCGAGCGCGTCGGCGAGCGAGGCTGCTGTCAGGCGCTCGTGCTCTGCGAGACGGTGCCCGAGCACGTCGGCGTAGGCGTGCGCGAACCAGTAGAGCGCGGCGGCGATGGCGGCCGAGGCGATCGTGTCGAGATAGGTCTCGTGGCGTCCGCTCTCGGCAGCGAGCAGCGCGCCGATGACGATCATCCCGTAGACGACCCCCGAGGGGTTCTCCTCCGGCACGACCCGCTTGGCGAGGAGCGCTAGCAGCGCACGCATCGCCGGATTATCCGCTGCGGCTCAGCGGATCAGCACGGGGGCGCTGTAAGCGGAGGCGTGCGCGCCGTCGGAGATCTTCACGAGCGCCTTGTAGAGGCCGCGCCGCACACGCACGACACGGCTGAACGCGGAGACGCTCGATGTTCCTGCTTTGACGACGGTGCCGCCCGTGTTGATCGACTTGCCGGGCGTCAGCAGCTGGAAGCCGACGAGCGCGCCGACCTCCGCCGGGGAAACAGTCCCGTACAGGCGCGCGAAGCCGCGCCGGCCGGTGGCGCGGGCGTGGAGCACGACGTGCACGGCGACGCCCTCGAGCAGCACCGGGCTCGAGACTTCTGGTTTGCCGATCGTCACGACGCGCAACTGGGCGTTCTCGAGCAGCCCGAGGTAGGGGAAGGAGAAGCCCCCGGAGGCGTTCGTGAGCTCGGGGTTGCCGACGGTCTGAAAGCCGCCGAGGTAGGGGAAGGGGTTGGCTTGGAGGGCGACCTCGTGGTTGGCGGAGCCGGTGCCCGAGAGCGTGCCCTCGACCAGGAACGGGCTGCCGAAGACAACCGGGTTGGGCACGCCGGCGATCGCGAGCGACAGCGGCACGGGGCCGGTGGAGAAGGTGCGTCCGCTGCCGGCGGTGGCGCCTGCTGGGCTGGTGGCGAGGATCCGGTAGTGGTAGGTGGTCAGCGGCTGCAGGCCTGTGAGCGTCTGGCTGACGGTGATCGCGGTGGCGCCGCTGCCGGCCGGCGCCAGCGGCGTCTGCTCGCCGTAGCTGCGCGTGGTGCCGAACTGGAAGACGTAGGTGGTGGGCTCGGAGTGCGGGTTGACCGTCCCGTAGAGGATCGCTGAGGAGTAGGTCACGCTCGCGCTGCGCCCGGTGCTGACGGCTGGCGCGCCGGCGGCGCTGGCGCTTGCTGGTGCGCCGGCGATCGCGCCCACGGATAGGGCGATCGCGAGGGCGAGCAGCGTGCGCGGCTTGCGGGCGACGGGTCGAGCGTAGGTCCTGCTGGGGGAGGTCATACAACGAAGCTATCCCGTTTGAGCGCCAATCAAACGCCCGCTTTGTGCGTGCATGCTTAAAGCGATGGGCCGTCGCGGACGAGACGACCGGTGCGATGTCTGCAAGTTGGCTCTGTCCTACTGACCGGGACCGCGGGCGGGTGCTCGACGCGAGCCCGCGCGTGCGCACGATCCGGAAGGTCGGATCCGGCGCGGTCGGCGTCACGCTGCTGATCTCAGCGCCATGGCTCGGCTGGTGGACGCTGATCCTGTTTGCGCTGTCGGCGCTGAACCTGTTGAGCGTCGATCGCAGGATGGATCGCAGCGAGCATCCGGAGTGGGTGAGCGTCGACGCGATCGTGATCACGCTGGTGCTGCTGGCCACGGGCGTGGCGCTCAGCGGCGGCCCCACGAGCCCCGCGCTTCCGTGGCTGGTGCTGCCTGCGGGCATGGTCGCGGCGCGCTTTCGACTGCAGGTGGTGCTGGCGGGCCTGGCGGTGACGGTCGCGGTGATCCTGGTGGTGACGCTCGGCGTCGATCCGGGCGCGACGCTGCACGACCCGGTGCCGGTGTTCACGACGCTCGCGCTGCTGACGGCGGTGGTGTCGATCGTGCTGGCGCTGCAGGCGGCGGAGCTGTTCCAGCGCGGCGAGGCGACGGTCGATCCGCTGACGGGGCTGGCGAACCGCCGGCAGCTGGCGGAGGACCTGCAGGCGGTGTTGGCGCAGGCGAGCCTGGAGCGCCCGGTGCGGCTGCTGATGTTCGACCTCGACGGCTTCAAGGCCTACAACGACAACTTCGGCCATCTCGGTGGCGACCTGCTGCTCAGGCGCCTCGCGCAGGCGTTGGGACATGCGGTCGGTTCGAGCGGCTGCGCCTACCGGCTGGGCGGCGATGAGTTCTGCGCGCTGCTGTCCTCAGACGGCGGCGAGGCGATGGTGGGCGACTGCCTGCAGGCGCTCAGCGCCGACGGCGACGGCTTCACGATCACCAGCTCCTACGGCGCGGTGACGCTCCCGCAGGAGGCCTCCGATCCGAACCTGGCGCTGCAGCTGGCGGACGAGCGGATGTATGCGTACAAGGACTCCAGCCGCGCGAGCGCGGGCAAGCAGACGCGTGACCTGGCGCTGCAGATCCTGGCTGCCCATGAGCCGGAGCTGCACAGCCACTCATCGCACGTCGCTGAGCTGACCGCCGGCGTGGCGCGTCGCCTGGGCCTTTCTGGCGTGGATCTCTCAGACGCGGTGCGCGCGGCGGAGCTGCACGACATCGGCAAGGTGGCGATCCCGTACTCGCTGCTGCACAAAGAGGGCCCGCTCGACGATCATGAGTGGGGGCTGATGCGCCACCACCCGACGATCGGCGCGAGCATCCTGGCGGCGGCGCCGGCGCTGGCGCGAGTCGCGGAGATAGTCGGTGCGACGCACGAGCGCTATGACGGCAGCGGCTACCCGCGCGGTCGCTCCGGCGCAGAGATCCCGCTCGCGAGCCAGATCGTGTTCGCGTGCGACTCGTTCGACGCGATGATCTCCGATCGCCCATTCGGGGAAGCGAGGTCGGAAGTCGATGCGCTGCGCGAGTTGCGCAGGTGCGCAGGCACGCAGTTCGCCCCGCGCGTGATCGACGCGTTCATGACCGAGTACGCGGCCAGGCGCGCGGCTCAGCTGGGCGCCGCGCGAGCGCCCGTGCAGTCCGGTGGCGATGAGGATCCGAGCGCGGCTCGGCCATCTGCGGCGCCTACCGGCGCCACGGCGCCGAGCACCGTCGTGGCGTCTGCATCGCCGGCGAGCGTGCCTGCGCCGAGCAGCGCGACCAGCATCTGACGTAGCCTTGTGGTCGTGGACGGCGGGGGTGGAGCGAGGGTCAGGCTGCGCCAGGCGGTGCTGGTGGCCGAGCAGCTCGAGCCAGTGGCGGCGGCGCTGCGCTCGGCACTGAGACTGCAGGAGCCGTTTCGTGACCCCGGCGTCGGCGAGTTCGGCCTGGCGAACACGGTGTTCGCGCTCGGCGACTGCTTCCTGGAGGTGATCTCGCCGACGCGGGCGGACACGGCAGCGGGCCGCTACCTGGCGCGCCACGGCGGCGACGGCGGCGACGGCGGCTACATGGTGATCTTCGACCTGGAAGATCTCGAGGGAGCGCGCTCGCGCGCGCTGGCGCTGGGCGTGCGGGTGGTCTGGCAGATCGACCTGCCGGACATCTCCGGCACGCATCTGCATCCAGCGGACATGCGCGGGGCGATCGTCTCGCTGGACTGCTCACGGCCATATGGCAGCTGGCGTTGGGGCGGGCCGCAGTGGACGGGCAGGACCGGCGTGGGGGCGCCGGGCCGGCTGGCGGGAATCACCGTGGCGGTCGCCGATCCCGTGGCGGCGGCGTCGCGCTGGGGCGACGTGCTTGGGGTGGCGGTGAGCGGGGCGCCACAGCCGCCGGTGCTCAGCTTGGACGGCGGCGAGGTGCGCTTCGAGCAGGCGGCGAGCGAGCGCGAGTCAGGGCTCGTGGAGATCGCGCTGGAGCTGGCGCACGAGCTGCCGGGCGGCGCGCAGACGCTCGAGCTGGGCGGCGTGCGGCTGCGACGGGTGTAGGATCAGCGGATGGCGGCTGACAGCCAGATCGTCACAGGCGTTGACTTCGTCGCGGTGCCAACCGACGACCTGGAGGCCGCCGTCGACTTCTACGGCACGAAGCTCGGCCTTGAGCGCTCGGTGTACCGTCCGGAGAACAACTTCGCGGAGTTCGAGACGGGAACGGTGACGCTGAGCGTGATCGTCTCCGAGAAGTTCGGGCTGGGCTATCACCCGAACCAAAACGCGATTGCGCTGCACGTCGAGGACGTCGCGGCGGCGCGCGCGGCGCTGACCGAGCGCGGGATCGAGTTCGTGGGTGAGACGCTCGACACGGGCGTCTGCCACATGGCGTTCTTCTCCGATCCCGACGGCAACGCGCTGATGCTTCATCACCGCTACGCGCCGCGCGTGACGGAGTCCTGAGCGGCGGCCGGGGGGCTGAGCGTTGCGCAGGCGCCTTGTAAAGGGCCGGGTGCCGCTGGCGCTGGGCGTGATCGTGCTCCTGGCGGCGGCCGCATGGGCTCAGGCCAGCTCGGCCCAGACTGCCAGGGGCGGCGCTTCAGCCACGCATGCTCGCGCTGCTGAGCACTTCGCGTGCAGCACCCCCACCTCTGCGCACCGGCCGTGCCACTTCTCCACCCCCAGCGGCGACGTGCGCTGCGTATGGACGCCTAGCCCGAACAGCGTGACCTGCGAGCTGCTGGCCAGCAGGCGCGCCTATCGCCTGCATCCGAGCGGTCACGCAAAGACGGTCCATGTGGCGTTGGCTCGCCGCGGAGAAACGCTGCCGGGCAATCAGATCCTGACGTTCCCCGAAGAACTGTCCTGTCAGGCGACGAAGACCGCGATGACCTGCAACCAGGATGAGGGCTTCGGCGAGTTCAAGCTCTCACCGCACAGCTCGCACTCCGCCTGACCCCAGGCGCTAGGCGCCGAGTGTCACGAAGCGCGGGTCGCGCCGCTCGACGAAGCTGGTGACACCCTCGACGAAGTCCGGCGCGGTGAACGATGCGAGCATCAGCCGGTCGGCCTCCGCGAGCGCGTCGGGCAACGTGCGCTCGAGGTCGGCATACAGCTGGCGCTTCATCGTGGCCATGCTCGCGGGCGAGCAGTTGACGACGAGCTCGTGCGCGTAGTCCATGGTGGCCTCCAGCAGCCTGTCGGGCGCGAGCACGCGGTTGACGAGACCCAGCGTCTGCGCCTCTTCGGCGAACACCACGCGGCCGGAGAGCAGCAGGTCCAGCGCGTTCGCGGTCCCCACGAGCCTGGGCAGCAGCCACGAGATGCCATGCTCGGCGACCAGCCCGCGCCGCGCGAACGCGGTCGTCAGCTTGGCTCCCTCGGCGGCGAAGCGAAGGTCGCACATCAGCGCCTGCACGAGCCCGATGCCGGCGCAGGCGCCGTTGACGGCGGCGATGATCGGCTTGGGGATCGACAGCGGGAAGCTCTGCGGGCGGCGTTCCCGCGCAGCCGCCTCTGAGGCGTCGAGCGTGCCGTCTCCAAGGGCCTGCAGCTCCTGCATGTCAGCGCCCGCGCAGAAGCCCCTGCCGGCGCCGGTCACGACGATCGCGCGGACCTGCTCGTCATCTGCGCACTGCTCGAGCATCGCGAAGTACGCGTGCTCCATCTCGGTCGTCCATGCGTTCAGGCGGTCCGGCCGGTTGAGCGTCAAAAGCGCAACGCCGTCCTCGATCTGCATCTGCACCACTTCGCTCATACGTGCTCCCTCAGCTCGCTGCGCCGCTACGCGCTTTCCATCGAGCGTACCGCGGAACGGCACGCGGGCTGCGACGGCGCTTGGCGCGAGCGCGGCTGCAAGCTCGGCGCGCGAGCGCCTATGCGGGCTGCGCAGCCGACTGGAGCACGGCGTCCAGCAGGCCGGGGAAGCGCTGGTCGAGATCCTCGCGGCGCAGCGCCGTCAGCTTCGCGGTGCCGAGCAGCTGCTGTGAGACCACGCCTGCCTCGCGCAGCACGCGGAAGTGGTGCGTGGAGGTGGACTTGGAGACTTCGAGCCCGAAGCTGCCGCATGGACGCGGCGCGGGGTCGCGGTCGAGCTCGCGCACGATGTGCAGGCGCTGCGGATCGCTGAGCGCGTGCAGGACCGCGGGCAGCTCGAGGTCCTCGGTTGCCGGGTGGTAAAGGGTCACGTGGATCATTGTACGACGTTTATCGAACTTATGTTACGATGATCGTCGTACTTACGGACGAAGGATGACTGAGATGTCAGCGACACTGATCGAGAGCCCTGTAGAGAGCCCCGTAGTTGGCCAAGTTCCCGACGAGCAGCCCGCTGCGAAGCGGCGCACGGGCGCGCTGCTGGTGCTCGTGTGCCTGGCCCAGCTGATGGTGATCCTCGATGTGTCGATCGTGAACGTAGCGCTGCCGTCGATCCGCGACGGCCTGCGCTTCTCGACGACGGGACTGCAGTGGGTGGTCAACGCTTACACGCTCACGTTCGCGGGCTTCCTGCTGCTGGGCGGTCGCGCTGCCGACCTGTTGGGGCGCCGGCGGGTGTTCATCGCTGGGACCGCGCTGTTCGCGCTGGCATCGCTGGCATGCGCGCTGGCCGACTCGCGCTCCCTGCTGATCGGCGCACGCGCGCTGCAGGGCGTCGGCGGCGCGGTCATCTCGCCGGCGAGCCTTGCGATCATCGCGACCTCCTTCGAGGAGGGCCGCGCCCGTGCTCGCGCGCTGGGAGTGTGGGGCGCGATGGGCGGGCTCGGCGGCTCGCTCGGAGTGCTGCTGGGCGGCGTGCTCACGCAGGCCTTCGGCTGGCCGGCGATCTTTCTCGTGAACGTGCCCATCGGCCTGGCCGTGATCGCGTTCTCGCGCGGTCTGATCCCTGCCGGGCGCGCCGCCACGGCGAACCGGCACTTCGACTTCTCCGGTGCGCTGCTGGTCACAGGCGGACTGACGGCGCTGGTGTTCGCGATCGTGCGCACCGACACGCTCGGCTGGGGCTCGACGGGCGTGCTCGCGCCGCTGGCGGTCGGCGTGGCGATGCTGTTGGCGTTCGTGTTCGTCGAGGGCAGGGTGGCAAGCGCTCCGCTGATGCCGCTGCGGGTGTTCGGCATGGCCCGCCTGCGCGCAGCCAACCTGATCATGTTCCTGCTGTACGCGGCCGTGTTCGCGATCTGGTTCTTCCTGTCGCTGTACCTGCAGCAGGTGCTGCACTACGACCCGCTGCAGACGGGGCTGCGCTTCCTGCCGATGACGCTCGCGATCATGCTCACCAGCACGCTCGCGCCGCGCCTGGTCGGCGCATTCGGCGAGCGCCGCGTGCTGGTCGTGGGAATGCTGTCCGCCGCGGTGGGGCTGTACCTGCTCAGCGGCGTGCGCAGCGGCGGCAGCTACTTCGCCGACGTGCTCCCCGGCGGCCTGCTCGCGGCGATGGGCCTCGGCCTGTCGCTGGTGCCTGCGACGATCGCAGCCGTGGCGGGCGTGCCCGCCAAGGAGAGCGGGTTGGCGTCGGGCATGCTCAACACCTCGCGGCTGATCGGCGGCGCGCTGGGGCTGGCGGTGCTGAGCACGATCGCCGCGTCGCGGACGCGCGCGGACCTGCTCATCGGCGCCACCGGGCCATCCGCGTTGTCAGGTGGCTTCCGCCTGGCGTTTGCGGTCGCCGCCGGGTTCAGCCTGCTCGGAGCGCTGGCAGCGGCGGTGCTGCTGCGCACGGGTCGGCGCCCGTGGCAAGCTGTTGCGCATGAGCAGCAGGCATCGCTATGAAGTCCTGGACGTATTCACCGACACCCCGCTCGAGGGCAACCAGCTGGCCGTGTTCCCACAGGCTCCCGCGTGGAGCACACGGGAGATGCAGCGGCTCGCACGCGAGCTGAACCTGTCTGAGACGGTGTTCGTGTTCGCGCCCGAGCAGGGCGGCGATGCACGCGTCCGGATCTTCACGCCGTTCGCGGAGCTGCCGTTCGCCGGGCACCCCGTGCTCGGAACGGCCGTCACCGTGGGCCTCGAGCGCGGTCTCGAGCAGGTCATGCTCGAGACCGGCGCAGGCCCCGTGGCGGTAGCGCTGCGAGATCGGGTTGAGCGCGGTGCGTACGGGACGATGCAGCAGCCTGTTCCGTCATGGGGACCCTATGAGCGCGCGGCCGAGCTGCTCACGGCGCTCGGCGTCGAGCGCTCGGGACTGCCGGTCGAGGCATACGTGAACGGCCCCCGGCACGTGTACGTAGAGCTCGAGACCGAGGATGCAGTCGTTGCCCTGGCCCCCGACCTGCGCGCGCTCCTCGCGCTGGGCGAGCTCGGCGTCAGCTGCTTTGCTGGCGCAGGCATGAGCTGGAAGACGCGTATGTTCGCACCGGGCCTCGGCGTGTCCGAGGATCCCGCGACTGGCTCGGCGGCGGGGCCGCTGGCGGTGCACCTCGCACGCCACGGAAGGATCGCCTTTGGCGAGCAGATCGAGATCCGCCAGGGTGCCGAGGTGGGGCGCCCGTCGCTGCTGAATGCGCGCGCCGTTGGCTCGGCGGATGCGCTCGAGCGCGTCGAGGTGGGCGGCTCGGCGGTGATCGTCGCGCGCGGGGAGTTTCTGTAGCCTCCCCGGGGTGCGCTTCAAGATCACACACCACTCCGGTCACAAGCCGCCAGAGGACTCGCTCGAGCTGCTGGCGGCGCGGCTGGGCGCCAGACGCGAAGACGTGTCGTTCGCCAAAGTCGGCAACGAGATCTGGGCGACGCTGCAGGCCGACGCGCCGGTGTCGAGGACGCAGGACGAACGCGCCGACATCGGCCGACGTGCGGTCCTGGAGGTCGTGACCGAGGTCTGCGATGCAGCGCCCGAGCTCAACTCGGAGTGGTTCGCGGTGAGCCCTGAGCGCTAGTTGCATCCGCCGCGTCTGCCCGCGCGCCGGCGTAGGGGGTGCACTTGCGGCTGTTCTGGTTGCGACGCTGCTGCTGGCGCCGGTCGCGATGGGAGCGAAACGCAAGCGGGTTGCGTTGAAGGACAGGCCGATCGCGGTATCGGTATCGGGCGAACAGACAGCCGAACCGGCGCCGACCGTTCCGAAGAGCTTCTTGGGGCTCTCGTTCGAGGTGGGGAGCCTGGCGCGAATTGCGAGCTACGCCGGCGAGGGCGACCTGGTCACGATGCTGCGCTCGCTGGGAGCCGGCGTGCTTCGCTTCGGCGGGGTGACAGCGGACGAACAGATCGCTTGGACCGACGCGCAGACGCCGCGCCCGGCATGGGCGCTGGGCGTCTTGGAAGCGGGCAATCTCGACGGGCTCGGCAGCCTGGCGGCGGCGAGCGGCTGGCATGTGCTGCTGACGCTCGGCTTCGGGCACTTCGAACCGCAGGCGGCGGCGCGCGAGGCGGCGGCGCCAGCGGCGGCGCAGGGGCAATCGCCAGAAGCGATCGATACCGGCAACGAGCAGGACTCCTATGCCAGGCACGGCCTTCGCCAGCTGCCGTGGGGGCCTCTGCAGTACGACGAACAGGTCAGCGTCTACCGCACAGCGATCGAAGCGCTCGCGCCGGGCATCCCGCTCGCCGGCCCAGACACGTCCGGCTCGAGCGCGTATGAGAAATGGGGCCTGAGCGAGGCGATCTCCGAGCGCCCGGCGATGCTGACCGGGCATCACTACCCGCTTGGCTGCGCCGAACAGCCGCCGCCCAGCATCACGCGGCTGCTCAGCCAGCGGATCCGTCAGCTGGAGGAAGGTTCGCTGCGTCGTTACCTGTTCGTCGCACGGGAGACGGAAGTGCCGTTTCGCCTGGATGAGACGAACACGGTCTCCTGCGGGGGCGTGCCTGGCATCAGCAACACGTTCGCCTCGGCGCTGTGGGCGGTGAGCTACCTGACACAGGCGATGACGATGGGCGTGTCGGGGATCAACCTGGAGGGCAACCCGGCCAACTGCGAAGGCTATACGCCGGTGTGCGCGCCGAGCGCAGAAGATCTGGCCAGCGGCACGCTGGTGGCGCAGCCTGAGTGGTACGCGCTGCTGCTCACCCGGGCGCTGCTCGGCGAGCGTCCGCTGCAGACGCGGATCGCGCCGGCGCACCGTCCGAACATCGAAGCCTCGTCGTTCCTTGCACCCGACGGCACGCTGCAGTTCGTGCTGGTCGACGACGACCTGCCGGGCGCGCGCAACGTGGCGGTGCATCTGCACGTCGGCAGCGGCTTTCACGGCGCAACGATCCTGTCGCTGAGGGCGCCTTCGCCGGAAGCGCTTGCGGGCGTGACGCTGGGGGGCCGGTCCGTAGCGGCAAACGGCTCTTGGACCGAGCCGCCGAACCTGCCGCACGCACCGAACAAGGGCGGCGAGATCACTGTTGTGGTCAAGCCGAGCAGCGCCGCGCTTGTGACCGTGGCGCCGCTGGGCAAGTGAGCTGCTGGCGCTGATGCCCGAGACCGCTGCAACCGAGCCCGAGCTGATCGACCTGATGCACCTCGGGCGCGCGAAGGTGATCGGCGCGTGGCGCGTGGGCGATGTGATCGTCGATCCCGGGCCGAGCAGCTGCCTGGCAGAGCTGCTCCCGGCGCTCGAGCGCGACCCGCCACGAGCGCTGGCGCTGACGCACATCCATCTCGACCACGCAGGCGCGACCGGCACGCTGCTGCGCCGCCTCCCGCAGCTGGAGGTGTGGGTGCACGAGCGCGGCGCACCGCATCTGATCGATCCGTCGAAGCTGCTCGCGAGCGCCACACGTCTGTATGGCGCGAACATGGAGCGCCTGTGGGGCGAGGTGCTGCCGGTGCCGGCCGAGCGCCTGCGGGTGCTCAGCGGCGGTGAGACGCTCGGCTCCTTCCAGGTCGCCTACACGCCCGGGCATGCCTCCCACCACGTGTCCTACCTGCACGAGCCGAGCGGGCGCGCGTTCACGGGCGACGTCACCGGCGTGCGGATCGACGGCGCATGCGTGCTGGCGCCGACGCCGCCGCCGGACATCGACCTGGATGCCTGGCGAGCGTCGCTCGAGCTGATCGAAGCATGGCGCCCCACCAGCATCGCGCTCACGCACTTCGGCTCCTATGGAGACGTCGATGAGCACCTGGCGGCACTGCGCGAGCAGCTCGAGCGCTCAGAGGAGCTGGTCGCGACGGGCGATGAGGCTGCGTTCGCCGCGGCGATCCGCGCGCGGGTCACGGCTGCGAGCACGCCTGAGGCAGCTGGCGCGTATGAGCAGGCGATGCCTTCGGCGCAGAGCTTCCACGGCGTCGCGCGGTATCTGGCTCGGAGGTCCACGCGCTAGCGCCCCCGACGCGTTAGCGGCTGATGCGTCGTTCGCGGGCGGCTTGTAGGAGCCGCTCGGCTGCGCGTTGGGCGCGCTTGCACCCGGCGGTGCTGATGTGCTCGTGGCTGTAACCGGCGCGGGTCTTCATGCCGAGGAGTGTGCGTAGGGAGTTGCCGAGTGCTGCCCCGTCGGGCCGGACTTTTGAGAGCTGGGTGACGGCTTCGTTGTGGTCTTCGCCCTGGACGTGCCCCCCGAGTGCGATGCAGCAGATGACGTCTGCGGCCGCCACGCCGCAGTGCACGCAGAGCGTCACGTATGCGTCGGCGATGTCTTGCTCCTCGGCGGCGAACTCGCGGATGATCTCGGCGCCTTGCAGGAACTGCTCGGCCTTGGCGAGCCTGCCGGCGATCATGCTCTCGTCGCATTTGCGTAGGCGCGGCGTCATCGTGCGGTGTGAGCTCTGGAGCCGCGGCGGAGAACGCGCAGTGTGCCGTAGAGCTCGATGCCGTCACGGGTCGCGTCCGTGAGGACCTGTTGAGGCTCGCGGCCTGTGATTTCTTGATCGCCGAACTCGAGGACCCTGGTGTCGTTTCCCGTCCACGCGCTCGCGTGCGCCTGCAGCTTGGAAAGCTGCTCTTGCCATACGGGCTCGTCCGGGTCGCAGTCCGCAGACCGCACGACGAGCAGGTCCAGATCGCTCTGTGGTGCTGCCTCGCCGCGCGCTACCGAACCGAAGAGCACGACGAGCACAGGTTGCTTCTCCCATGCGTTGATCGCGTCGCGCAGGCGATCGAGGACCTGTGCAGGAAGACTCGCGAGCCCTTCTATCCAGGCCGCCGCGACGTGGTCTCTGTTGAGCGCGTAGAGATTGGCGTTACCGGCCGAGCGACGCGAGACGACGCCCTGCTCGGCCAGACGGTCGGCGGCATTGCGAATCCCTTGATGAGAGCCGCGGCCGATGACCCGTTGCAGCTCGCGGCCGGTCATCTCGGCTTCCGCACGCGCGAGCACGCTCAACACGTCCCCGTCCAGCGTGGGAGTAACCACCTGCAGCGGCCGGCGGAAGTCCATCACTGGGACTATAACGTCGACTGGCAAGTATTTATGCCATTCTGCAAGGATAGTTGCCAAGCACTCCGTCCGTGGGTACATGGCCGCGGATGCTGGACGGCCGACAAGCTGCTGGCGCGCCAAGCCATCTCGGCGGTAGGATGCCTGAGCCTCGCGCCGACGTAGCTCAGCTGGTAGAGCACCTCCATGGTAAGGAGGGGGTCTCGGGTTCGAGTCCCGACGTCGGCTTGCTGCTGAGGCGTGATAGTGTTGCGGTACCGAAGTACCGAGGTGTACCCATGTCACGAGCGCAATCACCGATCAAGGTCCATGAGGCCACCAAGGAGAAGGTTCGCTACGCCGCCTTGATGTCGGGCCTCCAGCAGGCGGAGCTGGTCGAGCGCGCGGTCGATGAATACGTGGACCGTCACCGCGACCAATTCGCACAGCGCATGGAGCGAGCGCAACAGGCGCTACTGGGCGGCAAGACCTCGGCTCTTGCCTACTCGCTGGGCGTCGAGGAGGCCGACGTTCAGCGTCTCGGTGGTGTGTCCTCCGATCAGCTCGGTAGCTCGCGCAAGCCGAGGCGCGCGACCTCGAACCAGGCGAGCTCGCCCGACGGCCAGTCCGCGCGAGGCTCCGACAGTTCGGCCTCCGCCGCAGTCAAAACCAAGCCGAACAGCACGTCCCGCAGGCGCTCCTCGACAAAGCGCTCATCGGTCGCCTGAGTCGCGATCGCGACCCAGACCTCATCGCCAGACGCGCCGACGTGAAGTCGCGCGTCGATCAGACCAGCGAACGAGACCGCTACGTCGCGGTCTCGGTGGTCGAATGCTTCGGCAAGCAACGAGTCGATTGAGCCACTAGCGGCGTCGATAATGCGCGCGTTGCGCTCAAGGGCATCGCGGAGCTGGTCGTCCGCATCTGGCAACAGCCGTTCGGTCCGATGCAGCGCCACGAATCGCTCGTAGGCGTCCTCCCCGGAGCCGTCCTCGCGCTGCGCGCCGGCGCACAGCCAGAACCGCGCCGCATCGGCCTCCAGCCACGTTGCGCCGCGCCACCGACCGTGGCGCACGCGATATACGAGCGGATGCTCGATCGAGAGGATTCGCTTCTGCCCGCGCGGCGCCGCCGGCGCGAGACGCCGGGCCTCACCGACGAGCACGTGGTCGAGCCCGCCGAGATCGATCTCAAGCGGCGGAAGCCCGAGCTTCAGATCCTCGCACAGGCAACGCAGCGTTACTCGCGTTCGTCGCGTTTGCTCAGGCGTCATCGCGGCCTGGACGCTACCTCGTGGTTAGGACCCTTCGGCCGAGGGCTCGCCTCAGCCAATGCCTTCGAGCAGCTCCGCCGGGGAGCTCAGCTCGAGGCCGCGAGCGAGGATCACGATCGTCTCCAGCCGCGGCGAGCGCTTGCAGCGCTCCAGCAGGCTGATCTCCGTGCGATGCAGATTGCACAGGTCCGCCAGCGCCTCCTGCGACAGCCCAGCGCGGTCGCGATGGGCGCGGAGGTTGGCGGCAAATTGCTTACGGACAGTTTCCATCGTTCCAACTCTCGCGTTGCGCAGACGAAAGTTCCACAGACAGTTGTCCTATGCAGCTGGCTATCTGCGAAGACCGCTCGCCGAGACATAAACACTACGCGCTTAAGCTGACAGATGTCTACGCCGAGTTCTCGGCGTTGCGCAGCCCCGTCAGCATCCAGATCCCAAACAGGAAGATCAGCGCCAGCGCGCACACGAACGCGAGCGCCGTGTGGTTGTGCACCCCTGAGATCAAGCCACGCCCAGCGTCCAGGAAGGCGGTCGCAGGGTTGATGCTCGCGACCCCATGGATCCAGCCCTTGAGCAGGCCAAGCGGCACATACACCGGCGCCAGGAACAGCAGCAGGAACACCGGCGTCTGCATCAGCGGCCCCGCCTGGATCGTGCGGAAGCGAAACGCCACACCCGCCGCCCAGCCGTAGCCCACCAGCGTCAGCAGCAGCGCCAGGCCGTACAGCCCGAAGATGTCCACCCCGTCGCCGGTGATGCGCATGCCCGCCGCCAGCGCCACCACGCTCACCACAGTCAACGTGATCGCCGCCCGCGTCAGCGCCACCAGCGCATAGCCCAGCGCGATCCCGCGCCGGTCCTCCGCCGCCAGCATCAGTCGCCGCGCAAAACCGCTCTCGAAGTCAAACGCCAGCGTGAAGCCCGTGAACAGGCCCCCGAACATCGCCGACTGGCACAGCACGAACACGAACTGAAACGCCGTGTAGCCCGCCGGGAAATGAAAGCCCGGGACCTCGCCCAGCGCCGACAGGCCGCCCGCGAAGCTCGCCAGGAACACCAGCGGGAACACCAGCGAAGGCACGAACAGGTCCGGCCGGCGCACATACGTGTGCAGGCTGCGCCACGCAATCGTGCGCGCCACGCGCCAGATACCTCCACCCGTCGGCGCAGGTGGCGCGATACCACTGATCTGGGGCGTCGCGCTCATGTTCGCTGCAGCCTTGTTCGCAAGGCCCCGGCGACCGCCAGGAGAGCCACCAGCGTCAGGCCCACCGCCACCGCAAAGCCGCGCCACAACGCGGTCCCGTCCCATCCATAAATATAAAGACTCCGGAACCCCTCGATCAGGTAGGAGATCGGGTTGACGTTCGCCACCGTGTGAAACCAGCCCGTCTTCAGCAGGTTGCGCGGCAGGTTGCTCGAGGACAGGAAGATGAACACGAAGAACAGCGGGAACAGGCCCTGCACCGCCTCGCCCGAGCCCGTGCGCAGAGCAGCCGCGCAGCCCAGCGCGCCGAAGGCCACCGCCGTCAGCGAGCCCAGCACCACGATCACCAGCACGCCGCCCACGCCAGCGTCCAGGTGCGCTCCCGCCACCACGCCCATCACCATGTACACCGCCGACTGCAGCGCGCCCAGCGCCGCCACGCCCACCAGCAGGCCCGCGATCAGCGACACCCGCCGCAGCGGCGTCAGCGCCAGACGGTTGAAGAAGCCGCTCTCGATGTCCTCCGCCAGATTCGTGCCCGTGTTGATCAGCGAGAACATGCCCCCCTGGATGAACGCCACCGCGATCGCAAACGAGATGTAGGAGTGCGTCGGGAAGCCCGGCAGGTGCGTCGCCGCCTTCAGCCCGCTCGCGTTCACCGCCAGCAGGATCAGCGGGAAGAACACGATCGGGAACAGCTGGAACGGCTGGCGCAGGGTCTTGCGCATCGAGCGGCTCGCCAGCACGCGAATCTGCGTCACGTGCTCGCTCATGCGCTCGTCCGCGCCTCGCTCTCGCGTCCGTCCTGCGCGCTCGCGCCGTTGGCCGATCCATCCTGATCGGCGTCCTGCTCGCCGCCCTCGCCGTCGCCCGCGCCCTCCAGCGAGCGGCCCGTCTTCGCCAGGAACACGTCGTCGAGCGTCGGCGAGTGCAGGCGCAGGTCCGCGATCGCGAGGCCCTCCGCGTCGAGCGTGCGCACGATCTCCGCCACGTCGCTCACACCCTCAGGCAGGCGCACCGCCGCACCATTGCTCGACGACGCAGCCTGCTCGCCAAAGCGCTGCAGCACCGCCGCGAGGCGCTCGCGCTCGCCCGGATCGCGTGGGATCACCTCGATGCTCGGGCGCCCGATCGACGCCTTCAGCTCCGCCGGCGTGCCCTCCGCGACGATGTTGCCGCGGTCGATGATGCCCACGCGGTCGGCCAGCACGTCGGCCTCCTCTAGGTACTGCGTCGTCAAGAACACCGTCACGCCGTCGTTTGCCAGGCGGCGCACCTCATCCCACAGAGCCGCGCGGCTCTGCGGATCAAGGCCCGTCGTCGGCTCGTCCAGGAACAGCAGCCGCGGCCCATGCACGAGCGCCAGGCCCAGGTCGAGGCGGCGCTTCATCCCGCCCGAGTAGCCGCCAACCTTGCGATCGGCCGCGTCGGTCAGCCCCACGCGCTCGAGCAGCTCCGTGCCGCGCCGCTCGCTGTCGGCCTTGCCCAGGCCGTGCAGCGCGCTCTGCAGGCGCATGTGCTCACGGCCGGTGAGGAACGGGTCGAGCGCCGACTCCTGCAGCGAGGCGCCGATCGCGCGGCGCACCTCCGCGCCCTGGCGCACCACGTCCAGCCCCGCCACACGCGCGCTGCCAGAGGTCGGCGGCAGCAGCGTCGTCAACACCAGCACCGTCGTTGACTTGCCCGCGCCGTTGGGCCCCAGGAAGCCGTAGATCTCCCCTGGCGCCACCTGCAGGTCGATGCCCGCGACCGCGCGCACGCCGCCCTTGAAGTCGCGGATCAGGCCCGTGACCTCGATGCCGTTCTCGCCCATGCTCGTCTCTCTGTTCACAGTGCGCCCTCCGTAAGCGGCTTATGGCTTGCAGGTGGGCGGGTGATCAGTGCCATTCTCAGCGTCCTCTCTCTCTCTCTCTCCGCCGGCCAGCGAGCGCGCAAAACCCTTTGAATACGTAATGGTTCCGAACAGAACCATTTATACCATAAATCTTTCCGCATGAGTATGATTGTCTTGTGAGGGTTGACGAGACGACGAAGCAGCATGGGGAAGGGGACGACGAGGACGGGCCCTGGCCCGGGGGCGTGGTGGCACCCGCCCCGCCAAGCATCGATGGCCCGCCATTTCGGGCCGTCGGCTTCACGGTCTCCTCAGTCGGCTACGCCGTAGCACGGCGCTTTCGCCAAACGCTCGCGCCGCTACAGCTCGAGCCGCGCGAGTTCGCGCTGCTGCGCGCGATCAGCGCCGCCGAGGGGCTGTCCCAGCAGGCGGCCGCCGAGCGGCTGCAGATACCGCCCAGCCGCATGGTCGCGTTCGTGGACGCGCTCGAGGCGCGCGAGCTGCTCGAACGGCGGCACAACCCGCTCGATCGCCGCACGCGCACGCTGTACCTGACCCCCGCCGGACACGAGCTGCTCGCGCATGCGCTGGTGCTGGCCGCAGAGCTCGAGAACCACCTGTGCGCGCAGCTCAACGGAGCCGAGCGCGAGCTGCTGCTCGACCTGCTGCAGCGCGTTGGCTCGCAGCTCGGCCTCGAGGTCGGCAAGCACGCCGTGCATGCCCATTCGGCGCTCGCGCACGAGTAGCCGCGAAAAGCGTCGAGAGAACGCCTGACAGGTCAAGGTCGGAGTCGGCGGGGGCCGATGCTGAGCCGGATGCCCCTGCCCATGCTGATCGAAGCCGCCGTACCGATCGAGCGCGACGAGCGCATCCTGCGCGCGCGCCGCACCGCCGCCAAAGCGAGAATCGCGATGGGGCTGATCGGGACCGCCCTGATCCTCGTACAGCCGCGGCTGCTGCCCTACCCGGCGCTCGGCGTCGCAGGCTTCGCGGTGATCGTGCTGACCGCGCTCGTGCAGCTCGCGGCGATCCGGCCGTCGTGGCTGAAATTCGAGGAGTCCGCGGCGGGTGCAGCCGCAGTGCTGATCATCGGCATGGGCGGCCAGAACGTCACCGCGCTCAGCATCCTGTGGCTGGCCGCGATCGCCAGCGGCGTGATGGCTCGCGGCGGGCGCGTGCACTGGCTCGGCAGCCTGATCGTGTTCATCGCGCTGGCGCTGCCGGTGGTCCGCGAACAGCACTTCAGCGGCCAGTACGCAGCCGTTTGCGCAGCCGCGCTCGGGCTGCTGCTCACATGCGGGCGGCTCACGCGCGAGCTCAACCAGATGCTGCGCCAAGCACGCCGCGAGGCCGAGAGCGCCGAGACGCTGCTGCTCGCCGGCGACATCGCAGCGCGCATGACCGATCGCAGCGAGCGCGCGACCGGGGCGGCCGCCAGCGCCGCCCCACTGGGCCCCGACGACATGCTCAGCGCCGACGAGCTCGCCAGCGCGCACGACGCGCTCGCGCACCTGATCGAAGGCCAGGGGCTGTCGATGTTCGTGCAACCGATCGTGGACATACGCAACGAGACGATGCACGCCTATGAGGCGCTGGCGCGCTTCGGCAAGCCGCGGCCAGATGGCAGCCCGCTGCACTGGTTCGCGCTGGCAGAGAAGCTCGGCGAGCGCGCAGCGCTCGAGCGCGCCTGCCTGCGCGCAGCGCTCGACCTGTTCGCCCAGCGTCCCGCCGCCACCAGCCTGTCGGTCAACCTGTCCGCACCCGTGCTGCTCGAAGCAAGCACGATGGCGATGCTGCAGGCGGCCGGCGATGCGCTCGCCGAGGACCTCAACGGCCTGATCATCGAGATCACCGAGGAGACGCTCGTAGGCGGCGACATGCAGCTGCTCAGCGCGATCGAGCCGCTGCGCGCGCGTGGCGTGCGCCTGGCGGTCGACGACATGGGCGCCGGCTACTCGGGCCTGCGCCAGATCACGACCGTGCACCCCAGCTACCTGAAGCTCGATCGCTCGCTGGTCAGCGGCATCGACGATGACGACGAGCGCGCCGCGCTCGTCGGTGCGCTGGCCGGCTACGCCAAGCAGGTCGGCAGCCTGCTGGTCGCAGAGGGCGTCGAGACGGAGGCCGAGCTTCGCGCGATCCGGCGGCTCGGCGTGCCGTTGGTGCAGGGCTACTACTTCGGTCGCCCCGGCCCCCCATGGCCGCAGCTGAGCGCCGCGAGCCAGCTCGAGGCGACGCCGCCGCAGCTGAGAGCGCGAGCAGGCGAGCCGCAGCGCGAGCGCGTGCCGGTGCCTGGTGAGCCGCAGCGCGACGTCCCGGGCGTGCTCGAGCCAGTGGCATCCTGACCAGGGCGTCGCCGACGGGTCAGCGGCGGGCTGAGCCGCCGGCTATTCGACGCGCGTCTCAGCGGCAGGCGCGAGCTCCGGCGCGCCGCAGCTGAGCAGCGCCCAAACGACCTTCCCCTCGCGCGTACGCTCCACACCCCAGCCGGTGCAGAACGCCGCGATCAGCCCGAGCCCATGCAGCCGCCGCGGTATCAGCCCCCCGTTGGGCAAGTCGGTCGATGGCGGCATGCCGTCGGCGACCGCGATGCGCAAGCTCGAGCAGTCCTCCATGCGCACGGACACCGAGAACGGCGAGCGAGCATGGCGCACGGCGTTGCTGGCGAGCTCGCTCACGACAAGCATCGCGTCGTCGATCTGCTGCTCGCCATGCCCCCAACGCCGCAGTGTCGCCGTGACCGCGTGGCGGGCGCGCGCGGGGGAGTCCGGCTCGGCAGGGAAGTCCGTACTGAGCCAGCTCTGCGGGGAGGAAGCGGGGCCTTCCGCGTCGACGTCGTTGGTGGCCGTGACCGGCACCGACGTGTGGACCGAGGAGTGCAGGGCGCAGATCTGCTGCAGGGCCAGTGCCCCTTGGGATCCGGCCACCGGCGTAGCCCGGTAGGAGCAGAACAGCGAGAAGGACAGCTCGTCCCCGAGCTCGTTCCACAGCGTCTCCAGCTCGATCGCGGCCAGCACGTCGCCGCGATCCCAGAGCAGCGCGACCATCTCGCCATAGGCGCGCACGGGGCGCCCGGATCCCACCGCCCTGCGCATCAACGCGACGACCGTGCGATCGAAGCTATCGCGGTCGATCCGCCCGTCGGCGGACATCAGCGACGCCAGCGTCGTTGCCGCATCGAGCGAGACGAAGCGCTCTTCCGCGGCCGCCCGGGAGGGATCGAGCCCATTTGCTTCCAACTCGGCTTCGAGCGCGTGGCGATGGGCCTCGGTGGCGACCACGATCGCGGTCTCCTCCCCGCGGACAGCAGCGGCGACATACGGAGCAACGGCTGCTATGAGCTCCACGTCGTGCTCGTAGAACAGCACGACGTGATCGCCATCGGCAACCACGTCGTCTCGTGTATCAACCGCCATTGACCGACCTCCAACGTCCACCGGCGAACCTCCTACCGAACAGGCTACCCGCAGACCTTGAAACTTGAACATCAGCGGACGGGTGTCTTGCGGATGTGTGCGAATCTGTGCGGATGAGCGAGGACTCGCGCTTCGAGCAGGAACAGATCGACGCAGCCGCGGCCGAAGCCGCGCACGTTGGCGGCGACAGCGTCGACGAGGATCTCGACCCGGCTGAACGGGCGGTGATCGAGGCCGGTGGCGGCGAGAGCGAGGGCTTCGAGCTGGCAGAGCAGGCGCTGATCGAACACGCATCGCACACAGACCAGCAGTCCGCGCACGTGATCCTGCATCACCAGGGCCTGCCCGAGGAGCCCGACGCCGACGCGCCCGTGGCGCCCGGCGAAGATCCGCCCGGCGACCACGAGGCAAGCAGCGAGCTCGACTCAGACGAGTGATGAGCACAGCCGTGCTCGGCACGAGCGACGCGATCAGCGTGCTGCTGGTGGAGGACGACGACGGCGACGCGCTGATCGTCGATGACCTGCTCACGGGCACGCTCCACGACGTGCGGATTCTCCGCAGCCGCAGCTTCGCCGAGGCGCTCGCGCAGCTGAGCTCCGGCGTGGACTGCGTGCTGCTCGATCTGCAGCTACCCGACGCGCAGGGCCTGGAGACGGTCGTGCGCGTTCGCGAACGCGCGCCGGAGATCCCGCTGATCGTGCTCACCGGACTCGACGACGAGGCGGCCGGCGTGGCCGCGGTCGACGCCGGCGCGCAGGACTACCTGGTCAAGGGAAGCGTCGACGGAGGTCAGCTGGCGCGCGCGATCCGCTACGCGATCGTGCGCCGCCAGGCGGCGGACGCCCACCACAAGCTACGGCTCGCCGACGCTCAGGCACGCGAGAGCATCCGCCTGGAACGCGGGTTGGCGCCGCGGCCGCTCATCCACGACGACTCTGTGTGGATCGCCTCGCAATATCGCGCGGGGCGCAATCGCGCGCTGCTCGGCGGCGATTTCTTCGACGTCGTGGAGACGCCCCAGCGCTGCGTGCGCGCGGTCGTCGGCGACGTCTGCGGCCACGGTCCCGACGAGGCCGCCATCGGTGTCTGCCTGCGCGCCGCCTGGAGGGCGCTGACGGTCTCCGGCGTGGACAGCGCCGATGTGATGAGCGCAATGGAGAGCGTGCTCGAACACGAACGCGAGATCCCACAGCTGTTCACCACGCTGTGCATGCTCGAGGTCGACCTCGAGCAGGAGACCGCCAGCATGACGCTCGCGGGCCATCCGCCGCCGATGCTGATCGACGGCCAGCTCGTCTCGCACGTATCGCGCGCCGGCGGCGGTCCGCCGCTCGGGCTCGGGGACGGCAGCTGGAGCTCGACGCAGCTCGAGCTGCCGGCCGGCTGGGCGCTGCTGCTCTACACCGACGGCATCATCGAGGGGAAGGTGGATGGTGGTCCGGAGCGTCTCGGCGCCGATCGGCTGCAGCGGCTGGTGGCCGATCACATCGCCTTGCACGCAGACTGGCGCGAGCGCCCGAATGAGCTGTTGGCCGCGCTCACCGCACAGGCGGAAGACCTCAACGGGGGAGAGCTCACCGACGATGTCGCGATGCTGCTGATCGGCTCGCGCGACCAGGACGCCGAAGCAGCTTGAGCACAGCGCCGCCAGTATCGTCGGCCGCACCGCTTGCGCGCCTGCGTGTCGGGCAGTGGCTGGCGCTCACGATCGGCGTGCTGCTCGCCTTCGCCGTCCTCGGCATTGGGCTCGCGCTGCTGGCAAACGGCAGGTTGACCGATCAGCGCCACCGTGTCCTCGATCAGGTCGAGCCCGCGCTGGTGGCGGCGCTCGAGCTCGAAAACGCACTGATCAACGAGGAGACCGGCGTGCGGGGCTACATCCTCAGTGGCAACCAGAAATCGCTCGAACCGTATGCGTCAGGCCGCGAAGCCGAGGTCAAGGCCTACCGCGAGCTCGAACGGCGAGACAGCACGGAAGGCTCGACGCTGGCGGGTGACGTGCGGCTCGTGCGGGCTCGCGCACAGGCATGGCAGACGCAGTTCGTCGTGCCGATCCTGCATCGAACAGCCGCGGGGCACACCGGCGCGATCTTGCCGACGCTTGCCGGCAAGGGGCTGTTCGACGCGATCCGCAAATCGCTCGCACGCCTGCGCTTCGACCTGTCGGGAAGGCTAGAGCGCGCGCGCCACCAGCTCGACAGCGACGCGAGCTTCCTGCAGACCGTGCTACTGGTCGCGGCCGCGCTGATCCTCGGCAGCGTGATCGGAGCGGGGTTCCTGCTGCGGCGCATCATCACGCGCCCGCTGGCAGCGCTCGGACGCGACGCCGAGCAGGTCGCAGCCGGGGACTTCGACAAGCCGGTCGCGGCCACGGGCGCCCCGCGCGAGATCGAGCAGCTCGGCAGCGAGATCGAGGCGATGCGTCAGCGCATCGTGCGGGAGCTCACCACCGTCGAGTCCGCGCGCGCGGCGCTGGAAGCGCAGACTCTCGAGCTGAACCGCTCCAACGCGGAGCTCGAGCAGTTCGCATACGTCGCCTCACACGATCTGCAGGAGCCGCTGCGCAAGATCGCGAGCTTCTGCCAGGCGCTCGAGCGCCGCTACCACGGCCAGCTCGACGAGCGCGCCGACCAGTACATCGAGTTCGCGGTCGACGGCGCCAAGCGAATGCAGATCCTGATCAACGACCTGCTCGCGTTCTCTCGCGTCGGGCGCAGCGGCCGCGAGCTCGAGCTCGTCGATCTGGGCGACGCCCTAAAGCAGGCGAAGTCCTCGCTGTCGAGCGTGCTGAGCGAGACCGGCGCCAGCGTGCCGGACGTGGAGCTGCCGACGGTGCGCGGCGAGCGCACGCTGCTCGTGTCGCTCTTGCAGAACCTGATCGCCAACGCCGTCAAGTTCCGCGGCACCGAGCCGCCGCTCGTGCTCGTGGACGTACGCAGAGACGGGAGCAACTGGCAGTTCAGCGTTACCGACAACGGCATCGGCGTCGATCCCGAGTACGCCGAGCGGATCTTCGTGATCTTCCAGCGCCTGCACACCAAGGAGGCCTACCCCGGGACCGGCATCGGGCTCGCGATGTGTCGCAAGATCGTCGAGTATCACGGCGGTCGCATGTGGCTCGACACCGACCACAGCCCCGGTGCCCGGTTCAACTTCACCCTGCCAATCGTCCACGAGGAGAGCCCATGAACGCCGACCTGATCTCTGTGCTGCTCGTCGATGACGACCCCGGCGACGTGCTGCTCGTGCGCGAGGCCTTCGAGGATCACAAGGTCGGCAACCTGCTGTCGGTCGTCAGCGACGGCGTCGAGGCCCTGCAGTACGTGCGCGCCGAGGGGATCTACAGCGACGCCGCGCGCCCCGATCTGATCCTGCTGGACCTCAACCTCCCGCGCAAGAGCGGAATCGAAGTCCTCGCCGAGATCAAGGGCGACCCGGGCCTGAGCACGATCCCCGTGATCGTGCTCACGACCTCGGAGGCTGAAGAAGACATCGTCGGCGCCTACAAACTGCACGCCAACGCGTACATCACCAAGCCCGTCGACTTCGAGCAGTTCACACGCATCGTCCACCAGATCGACGACTTCTTCATCGGGCTGGTGAAGCTGCCGCGGAGTGCCGCCTCGGGCTGAGCGCTCTGTTCAGGCGGTGCCATAGGATGAGCTTGTGTACAGCGAGATCGCGAGCAACAAGCGACGGAGCGTGCTGTTCATCGTTCTGTTTTTCGTGATCTGGCTGGCGATCGGTGCTGCCTGCGGACTGCTGTTCAAGGCGTTCGCCCACCCTGCAGTCAATCCCGAATATGGGTCCGCCCCAGCGACTCACTACGGCTGGGGCCCGGTCATCGTCGGCGTCGCCATCGGTGCAGCTCTGGCCGTCGGCGGCATCATCTATTCCCTGACAGCTGGAGCCGGGCTCGTGCTACGCGTCTCCGGCGCGGTGCCGGCCGACCCGGACCAGTACAAGCAGCTTCACGACTTGGTGGAGTCGTTGGCGATCGGCGAGGGGATCCCCAAGCCGGCCGTATATGTGATCGACGACCCCTCGCCCAACGCGTTCGCCACAGGCGTGAGCCCTGACAAGGCAGCGATCACCTTCACCACCGGGCTGCTCGCGATCATGAACCGCGAGGAGCTCGAGGGGGTCGCCGCCCACGAGATGAGCCACATCAAGAACCACGACATTCGCCTCCTGCTCGTGGTGGGAACCATGATCGGCATGGCCGCGCTGCTCGCCAGCATCCTGTGGCGGAGCGCGTTCTTCAGCTCGTTCGGGCGAGGCGGTGGCAGAGGAAACCAACTCGTGATCGTGCTCTTCATCGCCGGTGCGCTGCTCGCCGTGGTCGGCCTCATCTTCGGTCCGCTGATTCGGCTCGCGCTCTCGCGGCGCCGGGAGTCGTTGGCCGACGTCAGCGGCGTGGAGCTCACGCGCAACCCGGCGGGGTTGCTCGGCGCGCTCAAGAAGCTGCAGCAGAACGACACGCCGTTCAAGAACATGAACCACTCCACCGCCGCGATGTGCATCGATGACCCGCTACAGCACCACGATGCCTGGTACCACCGTCTCTACGACACGCATCCGCCGATCGAGGAGCGGATCGCCGCGCTCGAAAAGATCCTGTCCGGCCAGGCCGTCTGACTTCGCGCCGCGCTGACCGCGAGGCTCAGTGACTGAGAGGCCCACCGAGCGCGAGGCTCAGGACGCAGGCGGGCCCTGGGCGTCCGTGGCGGGGGGAGGCCCCCCGGTGGCGGGCGCAGGCGCCGGACCGCTCGCGCCAGGGAAGCTCACCTCCGGCACGGCTCGCTCGTCCTCGTCGGTCGCGAAGAACGCAACCGCGGTGAAGCCGAACGGCCCGGCGATCAAGTTGCGCGGAAACGTCTGCAGGGCGATGTTGTAGTCCCGGGCGCTCGTGTTGTAGTAACGGCGGGCGTACTCGATCTTGTCCTCGGTCGCTGTCAGCGTCTCTTGCAGTTGCACGAAGCTCTCGACAGCCCGCAGCTGCGGGTAGTTCTCCGCGACCGCGAACAGCGAGCGCAACGCCCCGGACAGAGCGTTCTCGGCAGGCGCGATCTTGCCAGGGTCTCCAGTCGCCCCGGCAGTGACGGCGTCGGCGCGAGCCTTGGTCACCGCTTCGAAGGTCCCTTTCTCGTGTGCCGCGTAGCCCTGCACCGTCGAGACCAAGTTAGGGATCAGGTCGTGGCGGCGCTTGAGCTCCACGTCGATCTCCGACCACGCCTCCTGAGTGCGGTTACGCTTCTTGACCAGGCCGTTGAATGCCGCCCACAAGCCAAGGGCCAGAAGCACGACTACCACGACGATGATGATCACAGCAACCATTGCGAAGTCCGCCTCCTCCGAGCGTTCGTTGTTCGCACTGTATCGGCTATCCGCCGGCGAGCATCGTGGGTTCCCTCTCACAGCCATCAGGAGCAGATGCTCATGACGGACATCGGTGACGGACCGTTTCACAAGGGCGAGGCTGTGTGGGTGATGGAGGCGGACGGGACACAGCGCCCCGCGGAGTACGTCGGCGTGCGCGAGGTCAGCGCGTGGTTCGGCGGGCCGCCCACGGTGTTCATCCTCTATACCGACACACACTCGCCAGGCGTCGTCGAGGTGGACCGCGTGATCCCGCGCGAGACAACCAGAGGCGGCGGGGCGTCGTGATTGCGCGGATGAGCGGCGCGGTCACCATGCGGTGCGCACTTGCTATTGCTGCGACATGGCTCTGTACGGCATCGGGGAGCGCGTCCGCCCACCGACCGATGACGGTTGGGACGGGGTGCCACGTTCCCAGTCTCACCGGGCTTACGCTCAGCGTCGCTCGTAAACGGGCCCAGCACGCACACTGCAGGCTGCGCGTGAAGGGTGCCGCGCTCGAACGGGCCGGGGTCCAGACCGTCGAGCGCCAATCGCCCGCGCGCGGTAGGCGCTCCGCCAGTGTGACCGTCTGGCTCAACCCCGCCTGCCGCCGCGAAGCGGAGTACGCCCCGGAACTCAAGGAGCCGCTCGTTACGCCGGGGCCGACCGAGCTGGTCAGCGGCTTCTTCCTGGTCGGCGGTCCGGACGATCGTCAGTTCTCCGACCGAGGTTGCAAGCTCCCCGCCCCGCCGCCCGGAGCCGGTACGGTGGAAGTGACGAACGCAAGCGGTGAGGTCGTGGCGACACAGGCCTCCACCAGCGGCCATTTCGTCGAAATCCCACTGCCGGCTGGCTCGTACACGATCACCGGCACTTTCCTCGGCGCGACTATCAACGAAGTGCACCCGAAGGAATCTGAGGCCGTGGTCATCCCGCCTGGCCACACCGTGCGCCAGGACTTCTTCCTCAGCATCCCGTAGCCGTAGGCGGGAACCGCTGGACCGTCGTCCGCCGACATGCCGATACTGACTGGGTGCCCGGCGAGGGGAAGAGGCCACTGCGCCTTCGAGGCTTCAATGTCGGCTCCGGCGAGCGCCAGCGCCCGCAGATAGAGCCGCTGCGCGACCCCGAGTCGGTAAGCGCGATCGTTGCGAAGACCTTCGCGCTTTACCGTCGCTACCCGCTGCTGTTCCTGGTCCTCGCCCTCGGCGTGATCGTCCCGTATGACCTCCTTGTACTCATCGCCACCGGGTCCGGTCCCCTGGCGAAGAGCAGCGAACTGGGCGTCAACTACCTGCTCGCGATCTTCTTGGTCTCGCCGCTCATATCCGCCCTGCACATTCATGCGGTGGCGGAGGTTCGCGCTGAGCGCACCCCGCGTCTGAGCAACATCGCTGCCCGCGGACTACGGGTTCTTCCTACAGCTGCAGCGACGGCGATCATGGTCACGCTCGGCGTCCTCGGCGGTTTCGTGCTGTTGATCATCCCCGGCATCCTGCTGGCCTTCCGCTGGTACGTAGCGGTCCAGGCGGCCGCGATCGAGGGTGAGGGATGGCTTCCCGCCATGCGTCGAAGCCGCGAGCTCACGCGTGGCGTCTACGGTCATCTGTTCGGGTTCGGGATTCTCATCGGGATCATCGCCGAGCTCCCGCTCGTGATTGTCAGGGCCGCCGTGACCGGCCATGACACGCTCGTCGCTGCGTTCATTGGCGGGGTGTTGCTGCACGCATTTGCGCTTGCGTTCACGGCCCTCGCGACAGCGCTGCTGTACTTCGACCTTGCATCCCGCCATCGGGTCGCGTCGGCGCCAGCTGAGCGCGACGACGGCACTGCATCTGCGGGGGACTCAGAGCAGACCGGATAGATCGCCGGTCCGAATGGCGGGGGAAGGATTCGAACCTTCGAAGGCAGAGCCAACGCGTTTACAGCGCGTCCCCTTTGACCGCTCGGGAACCCCGCCGGGGGCGGTCGTGAAGTTTAGGGAAGAGAGTGGGGGTTGGCCGGGCGGGTGGGCTCGAGCTGGGCGTAAGACTTCAAGCGCGGTGACCGTACGACCATGGCTATACGGCCACCGCAATAACGAACGAGCTTCCGCCTCAGGAGGCCTCTCGCAGCTGCTGGGCTTCGGGCAGCGTCTGCAGCTTTTTCAGCGTGCGGTTCTCGATCTGGCGGACGCGCTCGCGCGTGATGTTGAACGCGCGTCCGACCTCCTCGAGCGTGCGTGAGCGCCCGCCGACGATGCCGTAGCGCATCTCGATCACCTCGCGCTCGCGCCGTGGCAGCGAAGCGAGCACGCGCGTCACGTTCTCGCGGCGCAGCGCCTCGGATGCGATCTCGAACGGAGACGCAGACGAGACGTCCTCGACGAAGTCGGCAAGCGCGGAGTCGTCCTCCTCGCCAACAGGCTTCTCCAGCGAGATCGGCTGCTGGGTGATGCGCATGATGTCGCGCACGTCGCGCACCGTGCAGTCCAGCTCCGTTGCCAGCTCCGCCGGGCTGGGCTCGCGCCCGAGCTGCTGGATCAGCCGTCGTTCAGCATGGATGAGCTTGTTCAGACGCTCGACCATGTGCACGGGGATGCGAATCGTGCGCCCCTTGTCCGCGAGCGAGCGGGTGACCGCCTGGCGGATCCACCAGGTGGCATAGGTCGAGAACTTGTAGCCGCGGCGGTAGTCGAACTTCTCGACCGCGCGGATCAGCCCGAGCGAGCCCTCCTGGATCAGGTCCAGCAGCGTCAGCCCGCGACCCACATAGCCCTTCGCGATCGACACCACCAGCCGGAGGTTTGCCTCGACCATGTGCTGCTTGGCGGCAACGTCACCGCGTTCGATGCGCTTGGCCAGCGCCACCTCCTCTTCGGCGCTCAGCAGCGGCACGCGCCCGATCGAGCGCAGGTACAGCCGTAGTGAGTCGAGGCTCGGCTCGACGGTCAGGTCGACGTCCGGGCGCCTGAGCTCCTCCAGACGCCCACCCAGCTCGCTGGCCTGCTCGTCGTCCCCGTGGCGCTCGCTTGTGCCACCAAGCGCACGCACATCCGGGCGCTCATCGCTCGAGTGCTCGTGAGCGCTCGAGACGGCCCCTTGCGGGTGCAGCTCGGGCACCGACTCCCCGGCGGCCAGCACTTCGACACCGTGCTCCTCCAGGTAGCTCAGCAGATCCTGCGTCTGCTGACCCGACAGCTCCGCCTCCTCGACCGCGCTCGCCAACGCGTCAGCCGACACAGAGCCCCTCTCCTGGGACTCAACTATGAATCCATGCAGCTCGTCCATCTCAACCACGGCTACGGCTGTGTCTGGGGCAATCATCAGCCCCTCAAGCTTGTCGCTCAACTGGCCTCCCAAAGACCTATTCAACTCCCCATCGCAGCGGCTGATCCGCTCCGACCTCCCCAGCCCTACGCTAAGCCTCCTGTGCGTTGCGTTCGCTTGATGAGTTGCGTGCCGATTGATACCAGAATCGATCGACGAGCGGCGCGCTTCCCCGTGATGGCGGGCGCCGAGCCGCTCGCGCGCTAGGGTTGGCCCCACGGTGCAGGCGACCCAGCCGACCTCCACGCTGTCTCCCACAACAGGCTCTGGCGACGACGTTCAGGCGCGCCAGCCGAGCGTTGCTGTGGGGCTCTCGCGCGTGGGCGTGACCGGCGTCGAGAAGGTCGTGCGCATCCGCGACGAGCTGTTCCTTGCACGCCTGGACTGCTACGTGGATCTCGGCCACGACCAGAAGGGCGCCCACATGTCGCGCTTCGACGAGGTCGTCAACCAGGCGATCGGCGAGGTCGTGCTGAGCGAGTCGCCGTTCCTGGCGGAGACGCTCGCGCGGCACATCGCGGAGCTGGTGCGCGAGCGCCAGGGTGCGGAGCGCGCAGAGGTCACGATCGCGGCCCGTTATCCCGAGCACAAGCCAGCGCCGGTGTCAGGCATCCAGACCCAGGAGATCTACACGCTGCACGGTCGAGCGGTCGCTTTCGAGCACGGCACGCGCGGCACCGTCGGGGTGTCCGCGACGGGCATGACCGCGTGCCCGTGCGCGCAGGAGCTGGTGGCGGCGCGCGCGCGGGAGCGCCTCGCCGCACAGGACTTCTCGGCCGAGCAGATCGATCAGATCCTCCAGAGCGTTCCGGTCGCCACGCACAATCAGCGTGGGCTGGCGACGCTGCAGATCGGCTGCACCGAGCAGTGCGCGACCGCGATCGACGCAACCACGCTGCTGGAGATCGCAGAGGCGAGCATGTCCTCGGAGATCTACGAGCTGATGAAGCGCTCGGATGAGGTGGAGGTCGTCGAAAAGGCTCACCGCCGGCCGCGCTTCGTGGAGGACTGCGTGCGCGAGATGCTCGCCGGCGTGGTGCGCAGGTTCACGGATCTCGACGGCGAGAGCTTCGTGTCCGCCCGCCAGGAGAACCTCGAGACGATCCACCAGCACAACGTCGTCGCCGAGCGCCACGGCCTGCTCGCGGAGCTGCGCGCGGAGATCGACACCGGCACGCCGAGCGTTCATCAGACGACGCTCGAGGAGTGGCTGAACGCGGGCGCCCGAGCGGCCGGCGCCGCGGACGCGCCAAGCGCCTGAGGCTCGCCCCCGGCTCAGCTGGCGCTGGGAGCCTGCGCCTGCTGCATGCGCCGGCGCAGCCCGAAGAAGTAGTCAAGGCCTGAGAGCACGGTGACCAGCACGGTCACGTACAGCAGCCCCGAGACCCACAGCTGGTGGCCGTGCACAGCGATCACCGCGAGGATCGCGGCGATCTGCAGGCACGTCTTGACCTTGCCGAACATGCTTGCGGCCATCACCACGCCGGCCTGCGTGGCGCCGAGGCGCAGCACGGTGACAGCGAGCTCGCGCGTAATGATCACCATCGCCACCCACGCGGCCAGGCGGTGCAGCGACACCAGCGAGATCAATGCCGCGATGATCAGCAGCTTGTCGGCCAGCGGGTCCATCAACTTGCCGAAGGTGGTGATCGAGTCGCGGGCGCGGGCCAGGTAGCCGTCGACGAAATCGGTCAGCGATGCGAGCGCGAACACGATCGCCGCGAGCACGTCGCCGCCCGGTGTGTTGCCGAGCAGCGCCACCACCAGCGCCGGCACGAGCATGATCCGCAGCACCGTCAGCACATTGGGGAGATTCAGGGGGAACACGGGTAGTGGTCATTATGTCCAGATCACCTCACGCCAGCTGACAGGAGTCCATCGATGAACACGCGCACGCTCGGACCCGACGGCCCCGAGGTCTCTGAGATCGGCCTCGGCTGCATGGGCATGTCGGCGTTCTACGGAGCTGCCGACGAACACGAGGGCCTGCAGACGATCCAGCGCGCGCTCGACCTCGGCTGCAACTTCCTCGACACCTCGGACATGTACGGGCCGCACACCAACGAGCGGCTGGTCGGTCGCGCGATCAAGGAGCGTCGCGACGAGGTGTTCCTGGCGACGAAGTTCGGCATCAAGCTGGAGCCGGGCGCCGACGGCGGCGCACCGAAGCGCTCGATCGACGGCAGCGCCGACTACGTGCGCGCGGCCTGCGACGCATCGCTCGAGCGCCTGGGCACCGAGCACATCGACCTCTACTACCAGCACCGCGTCGATCCGGACACGCCGATCGAGGAGACGGTGGGCGCGATGGCCGAGCTGGTCGCAGCCGGCAAGGTGCGCTACCTGGGGCTGTCGGAGGCCAGTGCGCAGACGATTCGCCGCGCACACGCGGTGCACCCGATCACCGCCGTGCAGACCGAGTACTCGCTGTGGACACGCGACGTCGAGGACGAGATCTTGCCGACGCTCCAGGAGCTGGGGATCGCGCTGGTGGCCTACTCGCCCCTCGGGCGCGGCTTCCTATCCGGTCGCTTCAGCTCGCCCGAGGAGCTCGACGAGGGCGACTTCCGCCGCAACGGGCCGCGCTTCACCGGCGAGAACCTTGTGGCCAACCGCGAGCTCGCCGAGCGCGTGCGCGAGCTTGCAGCGGAGAAAGGTCTCACGCCGGGGCAGCTCGCGCTCGCTTGGGTGCTCCACCGCGGCAAGCACATCGTGCCGATCCCCGGCACCAAGCGCGTCCTCTACCTCGAAGAGAACCTCGGCGCAGCGGACGTCGAGCTCAGCGAGGCGGAGGTGCAGCGCATCGCCGAGGAGGTGCCGAGCGCCACCGGCGAGCGCTACGACGAGGCAGGCATGAGGTCGGTCAACCTCTGAGCGCGGGCTGCGCCCCGCGGGTGCGCCTGAGCGCGGGGCGCGCGCCGCGGGTGCGCTGGACCCGCGCCCGCATGCGGCTGACGAGCTTCCCCTCGCGCGCGTTGGCCTGTGCTTGGGTGATCGTGCCGGCCTTCACGCTGGCTGCGATCGCCGTCTTCTTGGCGGCGACCAGCGCTTCGATCAGGCCCGCTTCTGACTTGCCGCTGCTCGCGTCCGCGATCTGCGCGAGCGTCTTGCCCGAGCGCAGCTCCGTGCGCAGCTGCTTGTGGCTGATGCCGAGGTAGGCGGTCGCCGCCTGCGTCTCCTCGCCGCGAGCGGCTGCGTGCGTGCGGACACCGTTGACCTCTGCGGTGATGCGGCTCGAAAGGCTCGCCGCTGCCGAGGCCAGCTTCTGCTTCTGCGCTGCCTCCAGCGCTTCGATCAGACCCGCCGATGACCTGCCGGACGTCGCGTTCGCGATCGCCGCGAGCGTCTTGCCCGAGTGCAGCTCGCTGCGCAACTGCGTGCGGTTCAGCCCGAGATAGGCGGCCGCTGTCGCAAGCGTGCCGCTGCGCCGGTGGTGAGTGGCCGGCGTAGCGGCCGTCACAACGGCGGCGGTGGCGCCGGCGAGCAGCGCCACGGCGGCGATGCAGATCATCAGCTTCCTGCTGCGCTTGCGAGTCATCGTCTCCCTCGAGCTCCTGGAATGGCCTTCGCTCGAGCAGATTGTGCACGCGCGTCATAAAGGCCAGCTACATGGTTGCCAAGCGAGCGCCGGCGCGTCTTCGATCGTCAGTAGCCGACGGAGTAGAAGCTGATGTGGCGGCAGCCGTCGAGCTTGTAGTGCGGCAGCGCGTGATGGCTGGTGAACACGACGATATGCGGGTTCTCGCAGTGGATCACGCCCGAGTCCTCATGCGCATGAACGACGGTATGCGGGCTGGTGCCGGTCCACACGTAGTTGATGGTGTCGTTGGCGTAGATGAAGTTGGGGCCGTCGCCGGCGTGGATCACGGCCGTCTGGTGGGTCTCGCCGCTGGGGTGGTAGTCGCCCCAGATCACATCGCCGGCGTTGCCGCCGTAGATCGTGTCGTTGCCGTAGCCGCCCAGCAGGTAGTTATGGACGCCGTCCTTGCCCACGAGCGTGTTGCTGCGCCCGGCGGGGCCCTTGTCCATCACCAGATGCTGGTCGGCAGGCCAGCCCGCGTGGCTGGTCATGGCCACCGCGGAGGATGCGAACGCGAGCGCGGCCAGCAGCGCGACGGCAAGCATCGTGCGCGACAGAAGCAGTTCCCGGCGGGCAACGCGAAGGTGCATTGAGGCTCCAGACATCTCGAGGGGGAGGTAATCCATCGTCGACGTCATCTCTACCCCGACCGCGTTTGGCTGAACTCGCACATCCGGCCAGCGCCTCGGCCGCGAGCACTCGCCCGGTGCAGCTGGACGCCCGCGTCCAGAAAGCCGCGAGCGCTAGGGTGGAGCCATGCCACTGATTCCGATGGTGATCGAGCGCACCGCGCGCGGCGAGCGCGAGTTCGACATCTACTCGCGCCTGCTCAACGAGCGCATCATCTTCCTGGGCACGCCGATCGACGACCAGGTGGCGAACCTCGTGGTCGCGCAGCTGCTGCACCTGGAGAGCGAGGACCCCGAAAAGGACATCTCGATCTACATCAACTCGCCCGGCGGCTCGATCTACTCGGGCCTTGCGATCTACGACACCATGAACTTCGTCAAGCCTGACATCGCAACCATGTGCGTGGGCGTGGCCATGTCGATGGGCTCGCTGCTGCTGGCTGCCGGCGCCAAAGGCAAGCGCGCGGTGCTGCCCAACTCGCGGATCCTGATCCACCAGCCCTCAGCCGGCTTCGAAGGCCAGTCCACCGACATCGAGATCCACGCGCGCGAGATCCTCAAAGTGCGCGAGTCGATCGACGAGATCTACGCGCAGCACACCGGCCTCTCACAGGAGCAGGTGCGCCGGGACATGGAGCGCGACCGCTTCTTCACCGCCGAGCAGGCCGTCGAGTACGGCCTGGTCGACCGCGTGCTCGAGAACCACTGAGCGCTACGCGACCGCGTGCTCGATCGCGCCCAGGCGCTCGATCTCGATCCGCACAACGTCATCGCTCTGCAGGAACGTGGGTGGGTCCTGGCCGACGCCGACACCCGAAGGGGTGCCGGTGAGGATCACATCGCCGGCCTGCAGCGTGCAGGTCTCAGAGATGAACTCGATCAGCTCCGGCACCGAGAAGATCAGGTTGGACGTGTTGGAGTCCTGGCGCAGCTCGCCGTTGACCCACGTGCGCAGTGACAGGGTGTGCGGGTCGGGGACCTCGTCGGCGGTCGTGATCCACGGGCCATACGGGCAGAAGCCATCAGCGCCCTTGGCGCGCGTCCACTGCGGCTCGCGCCCCTGCAGGTCGCGCGCGGTGACGTCGTCGGCGACCGCGTAGCCCGCCACCGAGCGCCCCGGACCCATGATCACCGCGAGCTCGCCCTCGTAGTCAAGGCGCCTGACCACCGCCGGGCAGTGCACCGGCGCGTTCGGCGGCGCAGCCGAGGAGGGCAGCTTCATGAACACCAGCGGCTGCTTCGGCGTCTCGCCGCCGGTCTCAGCCACATGGTCGGCGTAGTTCAGGCCAATCCCGAAGATCACCCTGGGCGTCGGCACCGGCGCCAGCAGCGTCACCTCCGAAAGCGCCCACGACGGCCCCTCCACAGGCGTCGCCTCCGGCTCCGCCAGGCGGTCGAGCACCGTCAGCTGCTCCAGCGCATGCGCGAACACGCGCTCCGCGCCGGCCTCGCCGCGCACCTCGCCCGCGCGCGGAGACTCAGAGCCGGGGGGCAGGAACGTGGCCAGGCGCATCGAGCGCCCAGGCTATCGGCTCGCGGCGCGATCGCATGGCCAGGCGTAGCGAGCGCCCAGCAATCGGCTCGCGGCGCCATCGGCAGCCACGCCGGCAACGGCCCAGCCGAGGGGTCGGTCATCGGCCGGTGGGGATATCGTCGCTCGCTCGCATGGCCGGCATGACCCCCCTCGAGCGCAGCGTCCTGCTGGCGATCGCGCTGCTCACAGCGCTCGCCGGCATCGCCAACTACGGCAGCTGGGCCGCAGTGCCGCGCTTCGCGATCGCCACCCTTGCGCTCGCCGGCCTCGCCTGGGTGGTGTCGTTCGCCACCGAGCAGCTCGGCGAGCGCTTCGGGCCGGGCGTCACCGGCATGCTGCAGTCCACGCTCGGCAACCTGCCAGAGCTGTTCGTCGTGATCTTCGCGCTGCAAAAGGGCGAGCTGGTGGTGGCGCAGACGGCGATCATCGGCTCGGTGCTCGCCAACGCGCTGCTCGTGCTCGGCCTCGTGATCGTCGTCGGCGCGCGCCGCTCGCCCGACGGGCTGATGCGCTTCTCCAAGCGCCTGCCCAGGGACACCGCCACGCTGCTGCAGGTCACCGTGTTCATCATCGTGCTGCTCGGCCTGTCGCTCGCCGCGCACGACCCCGCCAGCCACCACGTCAAGGGCATCTCGATCGTCGGCGCCATCTGCCTGCTGTTCGTCTACATGACCTGGGTCGTGCCCTACCTGCGCTCCGACACCGCGCCCGGCGAAGCCGAGGCGGCCGCAGCGGCAGCGGCCGCGGCAGCGACCGGCGCAGAGCGCGCGCCGGCCGAACGCGACGCGGGCGCCGCCGGCGAGGCGCCCGCGGGACCGGAGCGGGCGGGGCCGCGACTGCCGCTGGGGCTGACGCTCACGCTGCTGATCGCCGGCGGCACCGCCTCCGCGTTCGTGTCCGACTGGTTCGTCAACGGCCTCGAGCCCGCAATCACGATCCTGCACATCTCCCAAGCCTTCGCCGGCCTCGTGATCGTCGCAATCGCCGGCAACGCCGTCGAGAACACCGCCGGGCTCGTGCTCTCCTACAAGCGCCGCTCCGACCTCGCCATCTCCGTCGTCAAAAACTCCGTCGCGCAGATCGCCGCGTTCCTGTTCCCAGCGCTCGTGCTCGTGTCCTTCGCCCTGAAGACCACGCTCACGTTCGCGCTCGCGCCCGTCTACATCGGCGCGCTCGCGCTCACCGCCCTCGCCCTCTGGCAGGTCACCGGCGACGGCGAGGCCGCCGAATTCGAGGGCTGGGCGCTCGTCTCGCTGTACGTGATCCTCGCAGCGCTCACGCTCTACGAGTAGCCATCACGGGAGGGCCCCCCTGAGGGGGCCCCTTAAAGGACCTCCCGCGCCCGGGCTCAGCCTTTGACGAGGCCGCTGATCAGCGCGCCCGCAACACCGCCGGTTGCAGCCGCGCCCGCGTTCGCCTGCACCTCGCCCTCCAGCGGCGCGATGAACAGCGTCTGGATCGCAAGCCTGCCCGGTCCCGTGAAGCGATTCCACGTGAGCTTGCCGCCGCCGCCGAAGATGCCCGTCTTCAAGCCCATCGTCACCGCCTCCAACTTGACCGTCGGGTCCTTGTACAGCCACGCACCCGCCTCCACGTCCAGCTGCTCGCCGTCGCCCAGCTCGACCAGGAACACGTTGCCATGCCCATGCAGCCACACCAGCGCATCGCCGTTGGTCGCGCGGAACTTGTCCATGAAGATGCCCGAGCCGCCCAGCAGCATGTTCTGCACGCCCTTGATGCGTTCGAAGCTGTAGTCCAGGTTGTCCGTCGCCGCAATGAACTGGTGCTCGCGCACATCCAGCCCTTCGCCCTGCTTGAGGTGCATCGGCACGCACTGCCCCGCCGAGTCGCGCGAGAACGCAACCCGCCCCGCGCCCGACGTGCGCGTCACGAAGAACTCCAGGCCCGCGATCTTGCGCTTGATCGCCCCCGGAAGTTTCTTCAGCTCGATATCCAGCTGCGTCTCCTTCCACAGCAGCACATGGTGCTCGAACATCACCTGCTGACCCGAGATGTCGATCTGCAGCTCCGGAACCAGTTCGCCGCGGATGTGGTAGGTGACACCCGCAAACGACTCGTCGTGGGCGCTCACAGGGATCGGCTCGGGCAAGGGCATCGCGCGTGTCTCCTTCTTTAGATGGGCGAGGGCGGCCCGAGCTTCGCGGTTTGCGCCGCCCGCGTCAAGCCTGCAGGCCCGCGCGCTGGTCCTGACCGAGCAAGCGCGCTAGACTGCTTGGACCTCGCGCCTGGGCGGGGTTTTTCTTCGCCCAGAGCCGCCTGTCCACAACGACGCAGGGATTTCTGATCATGGCCCGCGGAGACGTACGAATCGCTGTCACCCTCGCATGCGAGGAGTGCAAGCATCGCAACTACCAGACGAATAAGAGCAAGCGCAACAATCCCGACCGGATCACGCTGCGCAAGTTCTGCCGTTGGTGTCGCAAGCACACCAGCCACCGGGAGACCCGTTAGCGCGGGAGCGCTGCCGTGGCTCGTGACCGCAAACGTGCAAAGCAACGCCGCTCGCGCGGCGGTGGCGCGGCTGTCGGCCGCCGCAGCGCCGCTGAGGCCGCGTCCAACGGCGCGCCCAACGGCGCCCAGGCGACCACGCCGAGCGAGCACACCGGCGAGCTCGAGCGCGGCGACGTGCCCGCGGCGCTCGACCACGCCTCCGCCGACGTCGACGAGTTCGACGCCGCGCTCGTCCGCGGCGCCGGCGGCGTGCCCGTCGCGCCAGACAGCGAGCAGGCCGAAGATCAAGACTTCGACTACGACAGCGAGGACGCGCTCCAGGAACCCCAGGGTCCTTCCGGTCCCGGCGGCAGCGGCGGCGCCGGCGGGCGCGGCGGCGGAGACGGTGGCGGCAGCGGCGAGGTTGCGCGCCCGTCCGGTGCGCCACTGCGCGGCGGCAACCGTGCCATCGGCTTCCTGCGCGCAAGCTGGGCCGAGCTACATCGGGTGCAGTGGCCCGACCGCCGGCAGGTCACCCAGGCGACCGCCGTCGTACTCGGGTTCGTAGCCATCGCAGGGCTCTATCTTGGCGGCGCCGACTATGTCGCCAAGGAAATCGTCGAATTCATCCTCTAAGGAACGCTAAATCTGAATGTTTCGCTGGTACGTCGTAAACACATACTCCGGCCATGAGAACAAGGTCAAGCACAACCTCGAGCACCGTGTGGTCTCGCTAGGCCAGCAGCGCGCTGTGCGCAGCGTGGTCGTGCCCACCGAAACGGTCATGGAGATGAAGGACAACCAGAAGAACCCCGTCGAGAAGCGCACCATGCCGGGCTACGTGCTCGTCAACATGGAGCTCAACGAGGACTCCTGGGGCGTCGTCAAGGGCACGCCCGGCGTCACCGGCTTCGTCGGCGCCTCCCAAGAGCCCGTGCCGCTCACCCAGGTCGAGGTCGACCGGCTGCTGCACAAGGAGGTCGCAACCGCCACCCGCACCCGCGCCCAGTTCACCATCGGCGAGTCCGTCAAGGTCGTCTCCGGGCCGCTGTCCGACTTCTCCGGCGAGATCTCCGAGATCAACGAGGACGCCGCGCGCTTGAAGGTGCTGGTATCTATCTTCGGCAGAGAGACCCCTGTTGAGGTTCAATTCGATCAAGTGAAGAAGCTCTAATGGCTAAGAAGGTTTTGACGACAATCAAGCTGCAGGCCAACGCCGGGCAGGCCAGTCCCGCCCCGCCGGTCGGTCCTGCGCTGGGGCAGCACGGCATCAACATCATGGAGTTCTGCAAGGCGTTCAACGCGCAGACCCAAAGCGAAACCGGGACCGTGATCCCGGTCGTGATCACCGTCTACGAGGACCGCTCGTTCACGTTCATCACCAAGACCCCGCCCGCCGCCGTGCTCATCCGCCAGGCGCTCAAAATCAACAAGGGCTCCGGCGAGCCCAACCGCGTCAAGGTCGGCACCATCACCCAAGGCCAGCTGCGCGAGATCGCCGAGCGCAAGCTCGACGACCTCAACGCGCACGACGTCGACCAAGCCGCCAAGATCATCGCCGGAACCGCGCGGTCCATGGGAGTCGAGGTCGCCTCATGAGCAGCCAACACGGAAAGCGCTACTCCGAGCTGCTCGCCAAGGTCGACCGCGAGCACGAGTACCAGCCCGCCGAGGCAATCGCGCTCGTGCGCGGGCTCGGCGGCGCTGCCAAATTCGACGAGACCGTCGAGGTGCACGTGCGCACCGGCCTCAACGTGCGCCACGCCGACGAGCAGCTGCGCGGCACCATCGCGCTGCCCAACGGTCTCGGCAAGGACGTCAAGGTCATCGTGTTCGCGCAAGGCGACAAGGTCAAAGAGGCCGAAGCAGCCGGTGCCGACGTCGTCGGCGGACAGGACCTCGCCAAACGCATCCAAGAGGGCTTCGACGACTTCGACGTCGCCATCGCCACCCCCGACATGATGTCCGTCGTCGGCCAGCTCGGGCGCATCCTCGGACCGTCCGGCAAGATGCCAAACCCCAAAGTCGGCACCGTCACCATGGACATCGGCAAAGCCGTCGAAGAGTCCAAGTCCGGCAAGGTCGAGTACCGCACAGACCGCAGCGCAATCGTGCATCTCGTGATCGGCAAGGTCAGCTTCGACGAGCGCAAGCTGCTCGAGAACTACGCAGCCGTGATCGAAGAGCTGACCCGCGCCAAGCCCTCAGCCGCCAAAGGGCGCTACCTGCGCTCGATCACGATCGCCTCGACCATGGGCCCCGGCATCAAGGTCGACTCATCCAAGACACGTGAAATCCTCGAGGAGGCGCCCGCGGCTACGATCGCCGCCTAGCGTCATCCCACCACAGGCCACCAAAGACCCCCGGCAGCCGCAGCCCGATCTCCGGATCGGGCAGCCGCAGCAGAAGCCCGGGACAGGAGCCCCATGAACCGAGACCAAAAGGCCGTGGCGATCGCCGAGATCGCCACACACATCGACGAGTCCGACGCCGTCTTCGCCGTCGACTACCGCGGCATCACCGTCGCGCAAGTCGCCGAGCTGCGCGCCAAGCTGCGCGAGTCTGACGCCACCTTCAAGGTCGTCAAGAACTCGCTCACCGAGCGCGCCGCCGACCAGGTCGGCGCCGAGACGCTCAAGGACTTCCTCGCCGGCCCCACCGCGCTCACGTTCGTGCGCGGCGACGTCGCCACCGCCGCCAAAACCGTCGCCGACTACGCGCGCATCACCCAGCTGCTGCCCTTCAAGGGCGGGCTCATGGGCGCCGAGACGCTCGACGTCGAGCAGATCCGCACGCTCTCGCGCCTACCCACGCGCGAGGTCCTCTACGGCCAGCTCGTCGGCGTCGTCGCCTCGCCCATCGGCGGGCTCGTGCGCTCTCTTGGCGGGCTGCTTGGTGGGCTCGCCGTCGCGCTTGGGCAGGTGCGTGAGAAGAAGGAGTCCGGTGAGATTCCGGCGGGTGCTTCAGCTGTGAGTGAGGCCTCCGCGTCCGATGACTCATCGGCGGCTGTCGCCGCAGATGAGTCATCTACCGCCGAGGCTGCCACGGCCGAGGCTGAGACACCGGCTGCAGACTCCGCGCCTTCCGCTGACGCTCCTGAGGCTGAGGCCCCTGCGGCCGAGGCTGAGCCCGCGGCCGAGGAGCCAGCTGTGGAGGAGGCTCCCGCGGCCGAGGAGCCTGCCGCCGAGGCAGCGGACGACACCAAGACTGCATCGTCCCCGGAGGGGGAGCCGGCGGCAGATGAGCCGGCGCAAGCAGACGACGACAATCAAGCGGACGTCTCGGCTGAGAGCCAGCCCGAGGACGCCGAGACGACCAAGGAGGACTGACGCATGGCAACCAGCACACAAGATTGGATCGAGGAGCTCAAGGGCATCTCGGTGCTCGAGCTCGCTGAGCGGATCAAGGCGCTCGAGGAGGAGTTCGGCGTGTCCGCAGCCGCGATGGCGGCTCCCGCCGCTGCACCCGCAGGCGGCGGCGACGCAGCCGCAGAGGAGGAAGTGAGCAGCACAGTCGATGTGCTCCTCACCGGCGCCGGCGACAAGAAGATCCAGGTCATCAAGGTCGTGCGCGCCGCCACCGGCCTCGGGCTCAAAGAGGCCAAGGCGCTCGTCGACGAGGCTCCCAAGCCCGTCAAGGAGGGCATCGAGCGCGAGGAGGCCGACAAACTCAAGCAGGAACTGGAGGAGGCAGGGGCGAGCGTCGAGCTTAAGTAGCGGGACGCAAACGCAACGCAACGCTTCGCCGTCCGCCCGACGGTCGCGACTTCGCGGCGACCGTCGGACGGACGGCTTCGCTTGGCTGGGGCACGCGTGCCATTGGCCACGGAAGGACTCCCAGGCGCGTGGGCCTCGGGAGCTTGGGTTCGGTCTACCGCGGCCCGCGGATGTTCGCCAGGACGCGCATGATCGTCATGAACGGACCACGTTCCCAGCGAAACCAGATCCACGACAGGACGCCGAGGATGGCCCCGGCGGCCAGGAAAACCAGCAGGATCACGCCGACCACGTTGCCGCCACCACAGCCTTTTTCTGATGCGCGACACGGCGTCGAGCTGCCGAGCACGTGCAATAGCGTCAGTGTCATCGCGGTTTGCAGGCTACCTGGCAGCGCTTCTGGGTGTTCGGCCGCCGAGCGGTCTTTATGCGCCGCTAACAAATCCCCGCGTTTTCCGGTAAAGTGCCGTCCGCTAGCCGATAGTCGCAGCCGTCCGAAGCGCCGAGGTCGCGCCACATACGCGAATTCTCGAAGGGCGGGGTCCGTGAGCGCTGGCGGCCCTTAAGGGTGCGGATAGCCTGTGCTATCTTTCCTAGTCGCGCTTCGGCGCCCTCCTCTGCCCGTGTATCGCCCTCCGAAGGAGTCATTTCTTGGCTGCTGTAGATGCTCTCCGGACGCGCCGGACTTTCGCGCGTCTCCAGAAGACCGTTGACGTACCGAACCTAATTGACATCCAGCGCCGCTCTTTTGCGTGGCTCACCGACCCGAAGACGGGCGGACTGCGCGAGACGATCGACGACATCTCACCGATCGAGGACTACACGGGCAACTTGGCCGTGCAGTTCGGCGAGTTCACCTTCGATGAGCCCGTCGCCTCGCTGGACCAGTGCCGCGAGAAGGACCTGACCTACGCCCGACCGCTGACGGTGACCGTGGCGTTCATCAACCGTGAGACCGGCGAGATTCGTGAGCAGTCGGTGTTCATGGGCGACTTCCCGTGGATGACCGAGCGCGGCACGTTCGTCATCAACGGCACCGAGCGCGTCGTCGTGACGCAGCTCGTGCGCTCGCCTGGCGCCTACCTGATGGAGCCGAAGGACCGCGAGAAGCAGGTCTTCATCGCCAACCTGATGCCGGCCCGTGGCTCCTGGCTGGAGCTCGAGATCGACAAGAAGGGCAAGGTCTTCGTCCGCATCGACCGCAAGCGCAAGCTGCCGGTGACGGTGCTGCTGCGCGCGATGGGCTACGCGAGCGACGAGGAGATCCTGCG
>Ga0182024_10001204_pt1 | contig 67095 bp, 48 predicted proteins | sample P32metaG_FD_120480 | JGI IMG/M metagenome (GOLD analysis project Ga0182024, IMG submission 120480) | Permafrost microbial communities from Stordalen Mire, Sweden - P3-2 metaG (Illumina Assembly) | ecosystem: Environmental > Terrestrial > Soil > Wetlands > Permafrost | place: Sweden: Stordalen... | reverse complement strand
TCACAACCTATAATCATCATGTTCGGCTCCTTTCTCCCGAGCGCTCTTGGTTGGTTTGGTAACCACCAAAGTCTACTCGGCTACAGGAGCCGACATTGTCATGGAATCAATTACACCCATTGATCCTGTGACCGGGCCGAGATTGAACCAATATGACGGATTTTTCGGCAGCAGGGTGCCCCATCCTAACGTCGCGTTTTCTGCGACGTTTGAGCCTGCCCTGAGCGAAGCCGAAGGGGTGGGATTTCACGGCAGTCGGAATGCCTGGGATTTTTCGTCGGCCCTTTTCCACTGCCGCGAAACAGCGGGTGCATGTTCGAAAAAGAGGAGTCGTTGAGACGCCGGAGAATACTCGCAAATCCTGTCAAGCCCCAATTTCCCCGATTCTCCCGATAAGTCCATGAATAACTTAGGAAAATAAAGTCGGAAACTCTGTCGGGATACCCCCCTGCGAATTGATACAATAGAAGTAGTAGTAAGAAAAGGGTGCGGATCACCTCCCGTACCCTTTTTCCATTGCACCCGCAGCCATCCCCGCCAAGTGCAAGAGCTTCTACCGGTAACCCCGATGAGCGCCCCAATGAACAAGCACCCAATTAACCCTGGGACCCTGAGACCTGACCTAAGGAGAACACCATGCCGACCTATCCCCTAACCATCCGCCGCTGCCAGCACATCAAGGTCAACGGCATCCAATGCGGCTCGCCCGCCAAGCGCAACGAGAGGCATTGTTTCTTTCACGAACAATGCCGCCTCATGAGCCGCGAAATCAATATGAAATTCACCGAGCACGGCATCATCAAGCTCCCCACCCTAGAAGACGCGAACTCCATCCAACTCGGCCTCGCCGAAGTCATGCGCCTGCTGGTGACCCACCAGATCGATCACCGTATCGCCTCTCTGCTCCTGCGCGCCCTTCGCACCGCTGCCGCCAACGTCAAGTTCACTTCCCTGGAGCCCAAGCCCACTCACGTCGTAATCGACCCCAGCTGCGTAGAGAATCGTCCGCTAGGCGCAACCGCCTGGTCCACCGTCGACGGACACGACTACGACATCCTAGCCGACACCAATGACCCAGATAACAATCACGGAGAGGGGCATGAACGAGAGGGGCATGAATCGGATAAACAATCGACTATGGACTTGGATGATCCCGATAACCCGGACGCCTTGGAATTCAGGGCCCGTATGCTACGGATAACCGCCGCCGTACAAGCCGATCCCAATGCCATCCACCTCACTACCAGCGAAATATATCAACTGCATCCATCAGCGCTGTCGCAAACCCAGCACCTTCCAATAAGCAAGCAGCCCGACTCGAAGTCGCCATCGAACGCGCCCGAGACGCTCGAGACGCCCCTCTAACTGCCTGATTTCACATATTTTCCCCGCAAATCATCTGAACTCAAAGATTTACAAGGAATTTTTCCCTAATCGCATGATTCTAAAGATCGGCAATATTAAAAAAAATCGACCATATCGAAATTTTCGCACCCCGGATCATGGGGACGGATGCTCCGGACCTGTCGGCTGTCTGATGGGAAACGCGCACAGCCATCCCGCAATCGGCTACTCTTAAGGAAGTGTGTTTCGCCGTTCGCGTTGATTAAAAGATTAAAGATAGGCGGGATTGTTCGTGACCTACTTTGCAGCCTCCACAAACACAGCCGTCCCATAAGCCAAAACTTCGGTGACGCCCTGCATCACCTCAGTAGCGTCATAGCGCGCTCCGACAACGGCATTGCCTCCAATATCCGCCGCGTGCTGCAGCATCAGGTCGAAGGCTTCCGCGCGAGTCCGCTCGCAGAGATTGGTCAGCAAAGTAATATTCCCGCCGACGATGGTTTGCAGCCCCGCTCCGATCGTCCCAAAGATCGATCGCGAACGCACCGTAATCCCGCGCACCACGCCCAGTGTCCGGACCACGCGAAAGCCATCCAACTCGAACTGCGTGGTTACCATGTTATGCGCCACCATCCGTCCCGCGGTTACCGCCGTCGTATAGTTGCCCATCGCTCCTCCGAAGAGACTCGCCGCTATAACTTCGAACTCATCTCATTCTAATTCAGCATCAATCACAAATTCTTCGGCATCAGCATCCCAGCTCACGCGCAGCACATTAGGCTTGCAGCACACCTGGCAGTCCTCGACGTATCGCTGGCGGCTTCCGGCGGACTCATCCACGGAAGTCTCATTCCACTCGCCGCACCCGGCGCAGACGTAGCCGCTCACCATACAGCTATTTTAGAAGGAACAACGCTAATCCATTGTGCGGCGTCTTCACACTATAATGGTTCCTCTCTCGGAGGCCTTATGCTTTCGCGTCGTCATTTCTTGAAATCCGGTTCCATCGCTGCCGGCATCAGTGTAGCCCTGCCCGCGCTCGCCCACTCCGTCGCAGACGACAAGCCGCCCGCCATCGCCGCTCTTCAATCGCGCCGTGCCGAAGCCAAGCCCATCACCATCGAAGAGCGCGCCCAGCGCCAGGAACGCGCCCGCCAACTGATGCGCGAAAACAATCTCTCCGCCATCATCCTCGGCCAGGGCACATCGCTCGCCTATTTCACCGGCATCCATTGGCAAGGCGGAGAGCGCCTCTTCGCCATGATTCTCCCGGCAAAGGGTGACGCGTTCTACGTCTCTCCCGCGTTCGAAGAAGGCCGCGCCCGCGAACAGATCGCGCAAGCGCCCGAGGGCACGAAGCCCGACGTCCGCATCTGGCAGGAAGATGAAAGCCCGTACCAGCGGGTAGCACAAGGCCTCACCGACCGCGGACTCTCCACCGGCACCATCGGCGTCGAAGAGACAGTTAAGTTTGTCTTCAGCGACAATATTCGAAAAGCCTCGCCCAGCGCCACCTTCACCAGCGCGATCCCGGTCACCGCCGGATGCCGCATGATCAAGGGCCGCCACGAAATCGAACTCATGCGCCTCGCAGCGAAAGTCACGCTAGCCGCTTACGAGGCCACCTATCGTTCGCTAAAAGTTGGAATGACACAGCACGACGTCGCCCACTTGGTAGAAACCGCTCACAGTCAGCTCGGATTCGACGGAGGCGCTGACGTGCAGGTCGGAGAATACTCCGCGTTCCCTCACGGTTCGGTGACTCCGCAAGTCATCAAAGAAGGCACGATCGTCATGATGGATGGAGGCTGCTCCGCGGAAGGGTATCAATCCGACATCACGCGCACCTATGTGCTCGGCAAAGCCAGCGACAAAATGAAGCAGGTCTTCGATATTGTCCATCGCGCCCAGAGCGCCGCGCTGGCCGCCGCGAAGCCCGGAGCAGAAGCCGGCTCCGTAGACGCCGCCGCCCGCAAGGTAATCGCCGACGCAGGCTACGGTCCCGACTACAAATATTTCACGCACCGCCTGGGCCACGGCATGGGCATGGACGGCCACGAGTGGCCCTATCTGGTCCGGGGCAACCCAATCCTGCTACAGCCCGAAATGACCTTTAGCGACGAACCAGGAATTTACATTCGAGGAGAATTCGGCATCCGCCTCGAAGACGACATGCACATCGTGGAAGAGGGCGCAGAATTGTTTACACCGCAAAGCCCATCGCTGGAGGACCCGTTCGGAAAGGCTTAGGAATTGCAGCGGAGCATGCAGGCCATCGAAGCGGAAATTTAAAATTACCCGATTACAAAATGGCAAAATGCGCTCTCACTCCACCACAAATGACCGCACCCGCCGCAGTAGCGACGCCGGCGCTTCCGCATCCATCAACACCAGCCCATCCTGATACTGCCGTGAATAGATGTGCCCGCCCGCCTGCAACTGGGCCAGCAGCTTACCTTCTTTTTGCGGAATGCGCAGCCGCACCCGCCGCGGTCGATCTCCCTCCAGCAATGCATCGACGCGATCGAGCAGAGTGCCCAATCCGATTCCCTTCGCGGCCGATACGTGAATCACCTGCACCTTGTCGTCCGCATCGCTATCGCGCAGCGACTCGCGTTGTTTCGGAAGCAGTAAGTCGATCTTATTCATCACTCGCAGCCGCGGCTTTTTGTCAGCTTCGAGTTCCTTGAGCACGCTCTCCACCTGCGCATCCTGCTCCGCCGACACTGGACTGCTCGCATCGGAAACCTGCATGATCAGCGTCGCCCGCTGCACTTCTTCCAGCGTGGCGCGGAACGCCGACACCAGCGTATGCGGAAGCTGCCGTATGAAACCGACTGTGTCGGAGAACAAAACTTTTCTTTTCGACGGCAGTTCGACCGCGCGAATGGTCGGGTCAAGCGTGGCAAACATACGCGATGACGCCACCACGTTCGCCTTGGTCAGCGCATTGAACAGCGTTGACTTCCCCGCATTTGTATATCCGACGAGCGCCACTAGAGCGACCGGAACCGATTCCCGGCGCTGCCGTTGCTGCGCGCGAATGCGCCGAACATTTTCGATCTGCTGCTTGACATGGCGCACACGCCGGAAGATCTTTCTCCGGTCCGTCTCAAGCTGCGTTTCGCCTGGACCACGCGTTCCGATGCCGCCGCCGAGCTGCGACATTTCCACGCCGCGTCCAGCGAGCCGCGGCAACATATATTCCAGCTGCGCCAGCTCTACCTGTAATTGCCCTTCACGCGTGCGCGCGTGCCGCGCAAAAATATCGAGTATCAGTTGCGTGCGATCGATCACCCGCGTCTGCACCACGCGCTCAATGTTGCGCTGTTGCGAAGGGGAGAGGTCGTGATCGAACAGAATCACGTCCGCGGAAACGGAAGCCGCTGCGCCGGCAATTTCCTCGAGCTTGCCTTTGCCGATCAGCGTGGCCGGATCGGGCCGATCTTTGCGTTGCGTAAACTCGCCCACAATTTCGGCGCCCGCGCTCGCAGCCAGCGCACGTAGTTCATCAAGCGATTCTTCCGAACTGAAGTCCGGCGAATCAGCCGGCAATAACGCAGAGGAAGATGATAATAGAGACGAGGACACTGAAGACGAGGCGGCAACACTCGCGGCATGATCTCGAGCCGCTTGCGCGCCAGCCGTAATGGCAGTACCCTTCTTACTCTTACCAGGGCCCGCGCGGCCGCGCGTGCGGAACTCCACCCCCACCAGGAACGCCCGCTCCTGCTGTTCCGATGGATTCACCACCGCTTTCGCTTGGTTCCGCGAACCACCACGACTGCTTAATCTGGAATCATCTCCGCGCAAGCAAACTCATTTCATCCTTCGGTGCCGGAAGCAGAGCTCGCACTCGCCGCTTCGCCATGGGCGGCGATCGCCGGCTTCGCCTCTGTATGGCTGCTATGCGCTCCGCGCGAAATAACGACCGTTGAAATCGCGTGCTTGAAAATGAGCTGCTCCTGGTTGCTGGTTTCAAGAACCACCGAATACTTATCAAATGATCGGATACGGCCCGTCAGCTTGACTCCGCTGACCAGGTAGATTGTGATGTTGTGCCGTTCCTTTCGTGCCGTGTTGAGAAAAGAATCCTGAATGTTCTGTTGTGCCGGCTTAGCTTCCATTGCCGATCTCCTTTTTTCGAGTTAGACGCTGCGCCATTTGAGCTTTGGGGAGGGCAATTGGCTGCAGCTCTTTTCCTAGGGCTTCTACAATACGGCCTTATCTCCCGCTTTTCAACTTCTACTAAGTAAATATTCTTAAAAGCTTCGTTAGTCGTTGCCAGATCAAAAAATCCTTTTTGGCCTGACGATCGTCGTTGCGGCAAATCGGCATTTTCATTCCGCCGTCAGCCATCTACAATCGTGAGTTCCAGCATAGAGTCTAGAACAAAATTCGAGAGCGACGCTGTAACCGAGGAGTCCCCAATCTTGATCGATATCAACTTCCCTACCGACTTACACACTAACCTTCTAATGCTGTTTCGTTGGTTACATTTTATCGGCGGCTTTACCTGGCTCGGCCTGTTGTATTTTTTTAATCTTGTTAATGTCCCGTTCATGAAAGAGCTGGATCCCGCCACCAAAGGCAAGGTGCTGCCCACCCTGATGCCGCGCGCTCTCTGGTGGTTTCGCTGGGCATCGGTCCTGACTGTATTGATGGGCTTGGCGTTCTGGGGACAAACCGTCTCCATCGACGCGAGAAACGGCGGTGCGTCTTCGGGCATGCCGATGGCCAGCTTCTTTCTGATCTGGACCGTCGTCTGGGCGCTCATGTATGCCTGCACCATCCCCGGCAAAGGCGCGCTCGACAAGTGGCCTGTGCTCGCGGCGATTTATACGGTCATTTTGGTTGTCGCATCCTGGCTCTTTCTGCGCCTCAACAACCATGGGTGGGAGAGCAATGCCCTTCTGGCTATCGGCATAGGCGGCGGCATGGGTTGGGTGATGATGCTGAATGTCTGGGGCGTAATCTGGCGCGCGCAAAAGAAAATCATTAAGTGGACTGCCGACAATGCAGCCAACGGCGCGCCCATTCCCGACAAGGCAAAGTATCTGGCGCGCCAGTCTTTCCTGATCTCGCGCGCAAATTTCGTGATGTCATTTCCGTTGTTGTTCCTGATGGGCGCGGCGAGCCACTATCCTATGTTTGGGAAATAGCATCTTGTAAGTAATGTCACCAGCCCACAGCCGACTCGACTTTGTTCGTGCTTTTGGGTGGCGCAGCGGTTCGCCGATGCGATGAAGGGATCTACTGAACGCCGGCTTTAGCCGCTGAGGAAAGAGCCAATATTAAGCTGACGTTACCTGTCTTCTGAACGCCGCCGGCGTGACTCCCGTCGCCTTGCGGAAGGCTCGCGTAAAGTGGCTCTGGTCTGCATATCCTGCAGCGAGACTAATTTCAGCCAGCGACAGCTCGCGCATAAGCATCTGTTCACACGCCGCACGGATGCGCAGGCGATGAACATGCTCCCCAATTCCCTCTCGAACAAATTTGCGGAAGACACGCGACAGATGCACCGGATGCACTCCCGCCTCATGGCTAAGGCCGTCCAGGGTCAGCCGCTCCGAATACTCGGCCGTAAGTTTTTCAATAACGCGGCCTAACCAAGCCGGCGGATGAGCAACATTCTCGCGCCGCATGCGTGCAACGTGTCCCAGCATCTCCGCCAGCAGGCTCTCGACGACGAGGTCATCGGCCGCTAAGTTTTCTGTCCGATCAGTTCCCATGAACTCGCGATACATTTTCATTCCGAACCACAGCAATGGTCCGCCTGCGCAATCCTCGTGCGCGAGATCAAGCGCAGCCGAGTAATCCGCCAATTTTCGCCGCCAGTTCGGTCGAATTTCGATTTCGAAAAACCGCACTCCGCGCGGCCCAACTTCATCCTGATGCGGAATCCCCGCCGGCCGAAAATGAATAGTAAACGGACGAAACTGCCGCTCCGTGCGTTCGTAACGTTCTCCATATTCGCCTTCGAGAAGAAGCGCAAAGAAAGCCAATTCATGCGCGTGCGCCGGGAGCCTCTTTGGCGACGCGTGCCGTAGATTCGTGAAGATCGCGCCGCACTGCTCTCGCCTCGCTTCGACCGCGCCATAGAAATTGCCCGCTCCCAGCGCCTTCTCGCGACCCGCTTCGGAATCTATATTGCCCATGCTCGCTCCTTCACGTTGCCTTTGTTCTAGACGCGCCCCGCTAGAGTTAGTTAGCCTTGCCTCACGATGTCGAGAACTGCGTGGGAGAAAACTTCATGATTCGCTATTCCGCTTTGCTTTGCCTATCGGCGGTTTTACTGGCCCAATCATCCGCGAAAGATGAGGCAAAAGACGCTCCGAAAGCCGCCCCCAACAATTCCACGCCGCCTGTATATACGGCGGATGGACGCCTCGTGTTCCCCGCCAACTATCGCGAATGGATCTACCTGACGACCGGCCTCGATATGGACTACAACCCGGATCTGGCGGCTATGCCGGGGCACTCCATGTTCGACAACGTCTTCGTCAACCCGGAGGCCTATAAAGTTTTTGTCGCCACCGGCACCTGGCCCGAAAAAACCATGATCGTTCTCGAGGGCCGCATGGCCGCCAACAAAGGCTCGATCAACAAGGCCGGACACTTCCAGACGACCGATGTTATGACGCGATCCGCACACATCAAAGACACGCGCTTCCCCGGCGGCTGGGCCTTCTTCCCGCTGGATGAAGCGAAGCCGACTAAGCAAATTCCGAAAGAGGCTGTATGTTATTCCTGTCACGAGCAGCATGGTGCGGTGGATACCACGTTTGTGCAGTTCTATCCCACGCTTCTCGGAATCGCAAAGAAGAAAGGCACACTGGCCCCTGGCTATTTGAAAGAAGAAGCCGCGGCCGCAGAGAGTTCCGGTAAGAATTAACCGGTTCACGCGTCAATCAAGGCATCTTGAAATTCAAGCGGGTTTAGAACCCAGCGATCCTCAGCCAAAGAGTAAGTCGCGATGCGAAAAAAGCAGTGGGACGCGTTTTTGCGCGCCTCACTGCTGGGAAGAGTGTTGCTATGCTGCCTTACTACGCTGGGAAAAAATCCAGCGCAATTCTACCGCCCATGTCCACCGTGTCCGCCGCCTCCGTGCGATCCGCCGCCTCCGTGCGATCCGCCTCCGCCGTGCGATGCCCCGCCGCCATGCGGAGCTCCGCCACCGTGGCTGCTCGGAGCCGAATGTCCTCCGCCAAAGCTAGGCGCTGATCGTCCTCCACCATAACTGGGGGCCGACCGTCCATAGCTGGGAGCAGAGCGCCCGAACGCCCCGCCGCCATAAGACCGCTGCGTAACGATCGGTTGCCTCATATTCAGAGGCGGCCGCGACGACCCGCCGTAGCTGCGGCTCGACGATCCGTAGCCCCGGCTCTCCGAACCATAGCCTCGGCTCTCAGACCCCGAGCTGCGGCCCGATCCGTATGAACCGCGGTTCTCTGCGCCGCCTACGGACCCGCTCGGCCTTGACTCACTCGATCGGCTAGCCTCAGAACTTCTGCTCGCCTCGGAACTCGACCGCGAAGTCATTGGCGAAAATTTCTGCCAGCCGCCGCCTTCACGTCCGCCAGCCGATGCGCTCGATCTCGCTGCCGAGCCCGAATTCGCACCGGTGCGCTCCGATCCGCTGTTACTTCTACCATTGAAGCCGCTGTTGCCAGATCGCGCCGTTTCACCGCCACTAAAACCTCTTCCGCTCGATGCCGAGCTCGCGCTGCGGGTCGAGAAGAAGTGCTGATTCTGCGAAACATTTCGCGTGGTCGATGCCGCCGCCGCGCGTCCGCTCGCCGAAAAGCTCTCACGGCTCGGACTTACTGGCAATCTGCCGGTAGAGAAGCGAGCATTCTGAAATTGCGAATGAGTCATCGCGTGCGGACTCATATGGCCGGTGCCAAATTCGCCGCCTGAAACGGTAGTCCCACCGTGGAAGTTAGCGTCATGCATCGCCAGGTTCACGTTCGAAAAACGCGAGCCGCCGTGCAACGCGGCAAAGCCGCCCCGGTTATATTCGCCGAATCCGCGAACTCCGAAGCCGCCGCCATACCGCCCATACCAAGGATGAAAACGATCACCCGGTCCCAGTGGGAGCCAACCAATCGATCCCCATCCTCCGAAACCATAGCCGAAGCCAACTCCAAATCCGAAGCCGCCGCCGAATCCAAAGAATGAAACATAAGCTGGCGCCCAGATCGGCCGATAGAACGGATACCCGTAAGCCGGACCCGGCCACCAACCCCACCCGCCATCCGCATACATCCAGCGGCCGTAGTGATACGGAGCCCAGCCCCAGTCGTCGTACGAAACCCACGTCCATCCCCAATAGGGCTCATATACCCAGCGCCCATTGCGATACGGAGCCCAGCCAGGGTCCACGCTTGGCCGCCACACTGGACCATAATCCGGAACCTCCGACCACGTGCCATGACCATCGAGATTTTCGGTGCCAACGTAATAGTCGTTCGTGTGCTTGCGCGCTTCGGAGTTCCGGATCATGTTGTCGCGATCCGTGTTCCACTGATCCCAATCATCGCGCGCCGGCGCTTCGCCAACCTTGTATTGCTCGTCCGCGCCCGCGCCCTGAATCGTAATGAACTGCCCTTGCCCCACGCGCGTGCCGCCCTGCGGAGTCGTAACTTCGATTTCGCCTTTGCGAACCAGCACCTCAGTGTGATCGTCGGCCGTAACCAGAATCCGGAAGCTCGATTCGCGCCGCTCCGTCTTGATGGCCACGTTGGGCGTATCGATTTCCGCGTCCGAGTCGCTGCCCCGGTAAACGGTATAGTTCGCCATGCCGTGCCCAAGTTGAATCTGAATTTGCGATCGCGTCAGCTGCGTAATGTTGGCCTGCGTATGCTCCGCCAGGCGAAGCGTATTGGCGTAGTCGAGTTCGAGTTCAGTGCGCGCCTTATCGCCCGTCGAAACGCGGTCGCCCGCGAGCACGGGGGCATTCAACACTGCCGCCGACCAATCCTTCGAATCGCCACGCTGCGTAGAAACATCGCCATGAATCAAGCTAACGCGCGCCACGCCATTATTCTCTACCGGAGCTGGTGTGTTGTATGTAGGAGCGCTGCCGCCCGAATCGTTGGCATTCGGATCATGCGGCCCACGATAGATTTGACCCTGATCGTTCGGACCTTGATCCATCGAACGCTCCGCCGGTTGCAGCGGCTCATCCTGCTGCGTCGAATCCTGATCTGGAGAATCCTGATCCTGACTCATCGAACCTTGATTAGTCGAGCCCTGATTGTTAGGAGATTGCCCATTCGGAGCCGGCATCTGAATGCTCGGCGATGGCTTCGATTGATCGGGCGCCTGCTCATCCGGATACTCCGCGCCACCTTGGGCACTATTCTGAGCAACGCCCACGCCCGGAATCGCCATCATCAATCCTAAAAGTGCCGCTACTAACCTGAGTTTCACAAACGCCTCCACACCACTTCACACACAAATATCTGAAAAGCTATGCCTGCATCAATGCATGCGACATACCAATGTTGAATGCGAAAGTGATTTTTCGATAACCCGTTGTCTTTTCATTTTGTTAGGAAGGTCAGTCGAGTCAGGTACGAAAGTGGTTTTCACTTCTCCGGTGGCCCGAATCCACCAGGGTGGTGGTTTTCGGCCAGGCGACCGATGACGCGATCGCGAGTTGACCCGATGATTCACTCCGCTTCGTTATCGTCGATCCCAATCTTCGAAAGTCGATAGCGCAGCGCATTTCGTGATAATCCCAGCAGGCGCGCCGCTTGCGATTTATTGCCGCCGGCGCGCTTCAGGGCTTCGCGAATCATCTCATCTTCCCACTGATCGAGCGTCATGCCGTCGGGCAAAAATCGATCGGCCGCGGCTCCCGCGCGATTACGCGGCGAATCCAGTTGTATGTCACTCGCCTCCAACTGTCCGCCCTGCGCGAGCGCGCACGCACGCTCAATCACGTTCTGCAACTCGCGCACATTACCCGGCCAATAATGGCCGACCAGGAGTTGCATGGCTGCGGAAGAGATGCCGGTTATTTTTTCCTCGCGACCGGAATCCCCGGCAAAGCGCGTGAGAAAAAGATTCGCGAGACCCGGAATATCCTCTTTATGCTCGCGCAGCGGCGGAATATCGATCGGAACTACATTCAGCCGGTAGTAAAGGTCTTCGCGAAACGTCCCATCTTCAAGCGCCGCGCGCAAATCGCGACTCGTAGCCGCGAGCAGCCGAACATCAACCTTAATCGTGCGCGTTCCGCCCAGCCGCTCAAACTCCCGCTCCTGCAACACGCGAAGAAGTTTGACCTGAGTAGCCGCAGGTACATCTCCAATCTCATCCAGAAAGAGCGTGCCTTTGTCGGCGAGTTCAAACTTACCCGGCTTGCTGTTGGCGGCTCCAGTAAACGCTCCCTTTTCGTAACCGAAGAGTTCGCTCTCCAACAGATTCTCCGGAATCGCCGTACTATTAATCTTGATAAAAGGCCCAGACGCGCGCCGTGACTTTTCGTGAATGGCACGCGCAATCAAGTCTTTCCCCACCCCACTCTCCCCGCCAAGTAGAACCGTCGAATTAGTAGGTGCAACACGTTCCACTGTAGCCAGCACCTCCTGCATCTTCCGGCTGACAGCCACAATATTGGGATGGCTATACTTCTGCCCCAGCGCTTCGCGCAGCGAACGATTCTCCTCGCGCAGCCGCGAGTTATCCAGCTCCTTGTGGACCACCATCCGCATTTCAGCCAGCGAAAACGGCTTGAGCACATAGTCAGTGGCGCCAGCCTTCATCGCCTCCACAGCGGTCTCCACCGATCCGAACGCAGTCATGACGACGATTGGCAACGCGGAATCCATCCGTTTCGCGGCCTGTAAAAATTCAAGCCCGTTCATTCCCGGAAGCTTAAGATCGGTGAGCACGAGATGAACCGGCTCCGACGCCAGCAGCTTCAAACCACTTTCAGCGTCGCCCGCGGAAAGCGTCTTGAAGCCGTCGTCGCCCAGATTCAGCTCCAATAGCCGCCGCATCTTAGCTTCGTCTTCGATGATGAGAATAGTAGCCATTGATTGAATTCGTTCTGCTGTAGGAAAAAACGCCCGAACCGCTCGCTAATCACGTAGTGGCGAAGGTGCCCTCAGCTGCCCGGCCGAGCCCAGGTCGACGTCTGCCGCCAGCTCGCCCGCATTCTCCAGCGGGAAGAACAGCGTAAAGACCGCGCCGCCATCAGGCGAATTCTCCACATGAATCGATCCGCCATGCCCATCGACAATCTTCGAAACAATAGAGAGTCCCAGCCCGACTCCAGTCTTCTTAGTGGTCACAAACGGATTAAAAATTTCCTCGCGCAATTCCTCCGGCACGCCCGGCCCCGTGTCTGCCAAACGCAACTCGACGCCGTCTCGCCCATCCTTCGCCGCAAGCTGCACATCAACCCGCAAAGTGCCGCCGCGCTCTTCCATCGCCTCATAAGCGTTCTGCACCAAGTTGAGAAATGCCTGCTCGCACAAACTCTCGTCCAGCGGAACCACCGGCAATCCGCTAGCATAGTGCGTTTCAACACGGACAGCCGGCCCCGCTTTCCCCGCAAAACGCCCAGCCACAATTTGCAGCACGCGATCCAGCAGCGCGATCAGGTCCGCGGGATGCGGCTGGGCATGGAGCGGCCGCGCGAAATCCAGAAACTCCGTAACGAGCGCGCTAAGCCGGTTCACCTCCGTCGAAATATAGCCAGCCAACTCCCGTGCCAATTCGTCCGACGCCTGCAATTTTTGCGTCAACATTTCCGCGGAGCCCTTGATCACTCCCAGCGGATTGCGAATCTCATGCGCCAACCCCGCCGACAACTGCCCAAGCGCCGCCAGCCGCTCCGAGCGCCGCGCCTCCGCCTGAGCCTGCTCCAGGCGCCGATTAGTCTCCGCGAGCCGTTCCGCCAGATCGCGATACAACTGCGTTTGATGCAGACTCTGCTGCGCAAACCGGTTGACCACCATCGCCGCCAAAAAGAAAAACAATATGCGCAGCGCAAGATAACCAAAAGCCTCCGGCGTCAACTCGTATTCCTGCATCGCCGGATAGAGATAGGAGCAGTAAGCCGCCGACGCAAGAAAGGTCCAGAACAGTGTCAGCCACGTGCCGCAGTAAAGCGCCGCCGTGACCACCGGCAAATAATAAATAGGATAGTAGCTGCTGTTGATGCCGATTTCGCCGGTGTGATCGATGAGCAGCGTCGCCAGCAAAATCTTGAGCAGGATGACGTAAGCAACGCCGCGCTTGGGAAAGTACGCGATCAGCCGGGACTCGAGCAATTGCACGATGCCGATGGCGAGCAGGATCAACTGCTTGTGCCACTCGAATTGCGGAGGAAGCACAGCCAGTCCGGCAAGGAAGATCAGCCAGATGGCAAGCCAGACCGCATCCAGCCGGTTGAACCGCCGTGACTCAGCATCGACAATGGAAGGCGCAAGCCTCACGCCCCTCCATCCAACCGCAAAATCCCTCCGCCGTCAATCAGGCGACCATATTCCGCCTGACACAATCTTCGCGTATAACCGTTTCCAATCGCCAGGATAAATAGTTTCGATTTTCGCCCGCCCGCCGCAACGACTATTGTTATGATGCGGCTATTGGATTGAGTTCATGATCGTCTCTGAGAACGGACTTCAATGACCAAGGTCGAAGCGATTATTCAGGTATCCAAGCTCGATGCCGTGAAAGACGCACTCCACGAAGTGGGCGTGGAGGGCATGACCGTTTTTGAAGCCAGGGGTCACGGCCGCCAAAAAGGACACACCGAGTTTTATCGAGGACGCGAGTATACGGTCGACTTGATCCCGAAGGCGAAACTCGAAATCGTAGTGGCCGACGAAGTGGTTGAGAAAGTCGTACAGGCCATCACTAGCGCCGCGCGCTCGGGTAAGATCGGCGACGGAAAAATTTTTCTTTCGCGAATTGATGAGGCAATTCGCATTCGCAACGACGAACGCGGTGACGGCGCGTTGTGAGCGCAAATTGACCGGGAAGAAATCGACATCCCCCGCATGGCAGGAAATAAAAACAGGATTAAGGCGCGAGGTTTCAGGAACTCAAGAATTCGTTTCGAGGCAAGCAAAGATCAGCGCACGATTTTCCTAGGACCTGTGACCTGTCACCTGCGACCTGGCAACTGAGGAGGGTGTCATCGAATGACAACCGGCGCCACCGTTCACAGCCAGTTGCGCGACCTCTACGCGCGAGAATCGGCGGCCATCGAACAGGAATTTTCCGTCACTGGCGATGGGCGCACCGCGCTCGCCCACCGCACCGCGCTCGTCGATTCGATCGTTCTTAGGCTGTGGAACGAAATCGCCGTTGGATCGAATGCTGGTTCTGGCACCGAAGCACTCGACACTCCGAAAAATTTCGCCCTCGTCGCCACCGGAGGATTCGGACGCGGCTGGCTTTTCCCCTACTCCGACATCGACCTCCTCTTTCTCTGTGCCACAAGCGACTCCGAGACTGCCCTCAAAGATCCCATCCGCCGCTTCTCACAAGAATTGTGGGACCTCCGCCTCAAAGTCAGTCCGGCCACGCGAAACCTGGCGGAGTGCGAACGCCTTGATCCCGACAACGTTGAATTCACCATCTCGCTACTCGACTGTCGTTATCTGGCGGGTGATCGCGAGCTTTTCTCCCGCCTGCGCGAAAAAGTTATTCCCCGCCTCGTGGCCCGCGAGAGCCACACCCTGATCCTGAACCTCGCCGAAATGACGCGTACGCGTCACCACAAATTCGCCAATACAGTCTTTCATCTCGAGCCAAATGTCAAAGATGGCCCCGGCGGCCTGCGCGACTACAACGTCGCCAACTGGTTGGCGCTCCTTTCCGCCATGGAAAAGTTGAAGGTCTGGCCAGACATGCAAACCCTGCTCCCCGTTTCGTCGCGCCGCGCCTTCGACGACGCCCTCGATTTTCAAATGTCAGTGCGTTGTTTCCTGCATTATCGCCACGGCCGTCACGACAACACGCTCACCTGGGAGGCGCAGGACGAAGCCGCGGCGAGAAAAATTGGCGTCAGCGATTCTGAAATCACGAACGCCGCCGATTGGATGCGCGTCTATTTCGGCCACGTGCGCAGCGTGCATCGCGTCTGCACGCAATTGCTTGAGGAAATTCCGGCCGCCTGGTCGTCATTGCATCGCCAATTCCAGGGCTGGCGGACGAAGATTGCGAGCGACGATTTTTCCGTAGTCGACGGATTGATCTTTCTCAAGCAGCAACCGCAGCAATCGGCCGGACTGCGCGACCCCGAGATGCTCTTGCGACTTTTTCACTTCATGGCCGAGCACGGCCTGAAGCTGAGCACCACCACCGAATATAAAGTCGAACAAGCGCTGCCCGCGCTGGCGTCGACGCCTCCTCGCGGCGCCGAATTGTGGCTTTACCTGCAAGAGACGCTACTGCAACCGCATGCCGCCGACGCTTTGCGCGCCATGAACTCGTTTCGCCTGCTCGCGCTGCTGCTGCCTGAATTGAAAGGGATAGAGGCGCTCGTGGTCCGCGATTTTTACCATCGTTACACAGTCGATGAGCACTCTTTCTTAGCCATCGAAAGTCTGCATCGCTTGAAAGAATCGCAGTCAGAGTGGGACAGGCGCTTCGCCCTTTTACTCAGCGAAATCGAGCAGCCCGAGCTCCTTTATCTCGCGCTCCTGCTGCATGATTCCGGCAAAGCCGCGCAAGGCGAAGGCGAAAGTCACATTGACGTCAGCGTCCGATTTACCAATAGCTGCGCCGATCGCCTCGATCTCGATCCGGCAGATCGCGAGACTCTTCGCTTTCTGGTGGCAAACCACCTGGAAATGTCTGCCGCCATGCGCCGCGATGTTTTCGATCCGGCGAATGTTAAATCGTTCGCCGAAAAAGTGGGCGCGCCCGAGCGTCTGAAAATGCTGTGCCTGTTGACCTACGCCGACGTGAAAGCCGTCAACCCGGAGGCCATGACGCCATGGAAGGCGGATAACCTATGGCAGTTGTATATTGCCTGCGCGAATTACCTGAACCGCAGCGCCGATCAACGGGTGCACACGGATGCAAACGACAGCTCCAACATGGCACCGTCCAATCTGGCGCATCTGCGGTCGCTGGCGGCAGTGGCCGGGAAAAAACTCAATATTTTTCTCGAAGGGTTGCCGCAGCGTTATCTGCGTATTCACGGCGCAACTGATGTCATTGCCCACGCCGAAATGGCCGCCAGGCTCGGTCCGGACGGCGTGCAACTGAGTCTGAAGCAAGTTCGCCATTGGTATGAGCTGACCTTGGTCGCCATCGACCGGCCATTTCTCTTCGCCTCGGTCTCCGGAGCGCTCGCCGCCTGGGGCATGAACATCGTGAAAGCGAATGCGTTTTCAAACGCCGCCGGAATCGTGGTCGACACCTTCTATTTCACCGATCGCTTTCGCACTCTGGAGATGAATCTCCAGGAATGGGATCGTTTGAAAAAAAGCATCGCCGACGTCGTCAAGGGCCAGGCCGATGTGGCGCGCATGTTAAGCGACCGCTTGAAATCGGAGACAGCCGACAGCGCGAAGGTAAAAGTGAAAGTCGCGACCCAGGTTGAATTTGACGACGGCTGCTCCGCGAACAGCACGCTGGTGCAGATTCTGACTCAGGATCGTCCTGGATTGCTCTACCGCATGTGCTCGCTAGTCTCAAAGCAGGATTGCAACATCGAAATTGCGCTCATCGAAACCGAAGGCCAGATGGCAATCGACGTCCTATATCTAAGCTCGCGCGGAACCAAGTTGACTCCCCAGCAACAGGCCGCGCTAGGAAAGGCTCTCCGCGAAGAACTCGCGGCAAAGTAAATTTTTTTCTTCCGGCTCGTATACAAGCCCTCAGTCGTGAATTCGAAGCCTGGGGTTTGTACTGACAACTGACGACTGATAACTGACAACTGCTCTTAGTTTCCGCTCTTGCTATCCGCCACTTCCCGATCCGCGTAATATCCGTCACGCGTCTGCACCGTCAGATCCTTCTTCTTCACCGTCAAGACGACGTGATGATAGCCAGACGATGAACTATCTTTATCCGGCGTATAGCCCATGCTGTACTGAGTTCGGAGCTCCTCGACAATGCTGTCGTAGATTTCACCAACGGTTTGCTTCTTTGTAACCTCAAAGAAGCGTCCACCCGTTTCCTTGGAGATCCGCTCCAGAATCTTCTTGCCGTCCGTGCGCGGCTCCTCAGACCGACGTTGCCCTCCACCCGGTCGCCCGCCGCCTCCTCCACCCGGCCACCCACCGCCGCCTCCAGGCCAGCCACCTCCACCACCACCCGGCCATCCGCCTCCGCCGCCCCCACGGCCCATCCCATTCCCCTGCCGTTGTTCGTGGCGCGGTCCCGCAAAATAAATGCAATAAACAACCGTGTCGGCCCGCTGCGCCGACTCAATCGCGCTCTCCAGATAAGTCTTGCTGCCGCGATCCACTCCGTCCGACAGAATCACATACGCCTTGCGCCCAGGCTGCTTCTTCATCAGTTCGTTCGACGCCAGAAACACAGCGTCATAAAGCTGAGTGCCGCCACGATGCGACTCCGAGCCCGAACCAGACGGAGAATTCGACGGATCATTCGGGTCGTTCGAGTGATCCCGATCCGACGATGTCTTCAGCAAATCGAGGGCCGCTTGCAGCTTCTCCCGCGAAGAAGTCAAATCCTGCAACAGCTCCACTTGACGGTCGAAATGAATAATGAAGGCCTTGTCCTTCGGCTGCACCAGCATCTGCTCCAGAAAACTGCGGCTGGCGTTGCGCTCCGCATCAAGCACCGTCTCCTGGCTGCGGCTGGTGTCGACCAGCAATCCCAGCGTCAGCGGAAGATTCGTATCCTGCGAAAAATATTTGATCGCCTGCGGCCGTCCATCTTCCTGCAGCGTGAAATCGTCCTTAGTTAGATCGCGCACAATCTTGCCATGCTTGTCGCGAACCGTAACCGGCAGTGTCACCACCTTGACGTCGACCGCAATCGTGGTAGCCGGGGCAGCCGCGTCCTGGGCGTGAATCGACCGCCCGATCTCAGGTAGAACGATCAGCACGATTATCACTCCACAAACAGCGAAGACGAAGACAACCGGCCGCGAGAAAGAAAAAAGTTTGAAGATCATATTCTTTTAAGAGAATTCCCGGACTCCTCAATACTAGACACACGTTAACATGAGCCGAATACTAACTGGATGCGCCGCCACGAACCCGTGGTTGCCAGCCGCGGCCGTTAAAGCTCTGTCAATGCCGGGTAAAACTTCGTAAAGGCGCAAATGCGACTAGCCCGCCGATGCTAAAGTTATTTGATGTCATGTTTTCGACAGTTACCGGGGCGATTGGTTCCGGCGCGACGCTCGGTCAAATGTGGAGCGGACACTCCTGTCCGCCTATCGGAAGTGAAACAACCGGTGCAAGCGGACAAGAGTGTCCGCTCCACACTAGTTAAGGCGTGCTTGCTCACCGCCATGCTTGCATCGTTGATTTTCGCGCCGGCTGAGTATACGTTCGCGCAAGAACCCGCCGCGTCCACTGCGCCAGCCGCGCAAGTCTCCAAAGCCGTCGGCGTAATCAAAAGCGTTCAGGCGGATTCCATCACGGTCGCAGCTGAATCCGGCGGCGACGTCACCGCAAAGTTTACTGCCGCGACAAAAATCCTGCGCGTCCCGCCGGGAGAAAAAGATCTGAAGAACGCGACTCCGCTCCAGCCGCAAGATTTGCAGCCGGGAGATCGCGTGCTGGTTCGCGGCCAAGCATCCGCCGATGATATCCACACCATCACCGCGCTGGCCGTAATCGTGATGAAGCAGGCCGACGTAACCGCCAAACAGCAGCAGGAGCGCGATGACTGGCAGAAGCACGGCATCGGAGGCCTCGTCACCAAGATCGACGCAGCGACGAACACGATCACGATCTCTACGGGAGGAATAGGAACCACAAAGACGGTTGCCGTCCAGGTTGGCAAAGATACAATCCTGCGCCGCTACGCGCCTGACTCTGTGAAGTTCGACGACGCAAAACCACAGCCCGCCCGCGAATTCATGGCGCAGCTAAAAGTTGGAGACCAGTTGCGCGCCCGCGGAACTCGCAGCGCCGACGGCAGCGACCTGACTGCCGAAGAAATTGTAAGCGGCTCCTTCCGAAATATCGCAGGCACCATCAAGTCGATCGACGCAGCGAATAATTCGATGACGGTGCAGGATGCAATCAGCAAGAGCGCGGTGGTAGTAAAAGTATCGCCCGATTCGCAAATGAAAAAACTGCCGCCAGAAATGGCGCAACGCATCGCCATGCGATTGAAAGCGGGAGGCGCCAACGGCCAAGCCGCGTCGAACGCAGACAGCACGCACCCTCGCGCAACGCCATCGTCGGCAACAACGCCAGGGGCAACGGCAGAAACCAGAGCCTCGCGCGGACCGGGCGGAGGACAGGGCGGCGGACAAGGCGGCAACGGTCCTCCAGATTTGCAGCGCATGCTGAGCCGATTGCCTAACAGCAAACTGGCCGACCTGCAAAAAGGCGATGCGGTAATGATCGTTTCGACCGAGGGCGGAAACTCCGATGCCGTCACGGCCATCACCCTGCTCGCGGGAGTCGATGCCATCCTGACTGCAGCGCCGAATCGAAGCGCGTCCTCGCTGCTTTCGCCATGGTCGCTCGGCGCCCCCGGTGGAGAGGGCGAAGGCAATAGCAACTAAGTCTCGACCCCTTTATTAATGTGATCTGCCTGGAAAGAAAAGGTGAAACGTTGAAGTTATCAGTCTTCATTCTGGCCGCTCTGATTTTGGCAATGACGATCGGCTCCGCGGCCGCGCAATCGCAGTCCGCCACCGGAATCCTGCGTGGACAAGTGACCGATCCCTCCGGAGCAGTCGTGGCCAATGCCGCCGTCGGAGTCCTCACGTCCGGCGGCCAAACTCATACAGCCAGCAGCAGCAAAACTGGCGCGTACGAAATCAGCAATCTCCCGCCCGGCAAATACACCGTTACCGCCAATGCACAGGGCTTCGCGGTTTTCATTCAAAACGACGTAGCCGTAACCGCCGGCCAAACCTCGCAATTTAACATCGCGCTCGACATCAACGTAAAACAGGAAAAGGTCAACGTTGAAGCCGAGGGACCGACCCTCGATGTCAATCCCGCTAACAACGCCAGCGCCATCGTACTTCGCGGCAAAGATCTCGATGCCCTGCCCGACGATCCCGATGAATTGCTGGCCGATCTTCAGGCGCTCGCCGGCCCTTCCGCCGGCCCGAATGGCGGTCAACTCTACATCGACGGATTTACGGCAGGCGAGCTTCCGCCAAAATCATCAATCCGCGAGATTCGCATCAACTCGAATCCCTTCTCCGCCGAATACGACAAACTGGGCTACGGTAGAATCGAAGTTTTCACCAAGCCCGGCACCGACAAATACCATGGGCAATTCTCGGTTCAGGGCAACAGTTCGGGCCTGAACACGCGCAATCCCTTTCTTGCGCCCGATGAAGCCGAACCCTACGACTCCGTCATCTACCAGGGCAACGTCGGCGGACCGCTCGGCAAGAAAGCATCATTTTTCTTCACCGTCCAGCGCCGCAACATCGACGAAGACGCGGTCGTGGACGCGCCGGCGATCGGCGTGAACGAAAGCGTTCCCAACCCCCGCACCCGCACCAACATTGGCCCTCGCTTCGACTACCAGGTCACTCCCAACAACACGCTCACCGCGCGCTACCAGTATTACCGCGACATCGAGCAAAATGCCGGCGTCGGCGGCCTAAACCTAGCCGAGGCCGGTTACGACACCACTTCTATCGAACACACTGTCCAGATCAGCGATACCCAAGTCTTCGGAAGCCACGTCATCAATGAGACTCGCTTCCAGTACCTGCGCGAGAACAGCGCGCAAAATCCAGTAAGCACCGCCGTCGGCCTTAACGTGGCCGGAGCCTTCACCGGCGGGGGCTCAAGTTCCGGCACTCAGACCGACTATCAGGATCACTACGAACTGCAGAATTACACTTCCATATCCCGCGGCAATAATTTTCTGAAGTTCGGCCTGCGCTTGCGCGATGTGCATGAAGTCAATACTTCCAACGCCGGATTCAACGGCACCTATAGCTTCGCCACCTTTCAGGATTACCAGAATCTCACGCCGAGTCAGCTTGCGATCAACTCCAGTCCCAGCGGCGTAGCACCCACCGTCTCGCTCAACGTGATCGACGCCGGCCTGTACATACAGGATGACTGGAAAGTGCGTCCCAACCTGACCCTGAGCGGAGGGCTGCGCTTCGAAACACAAAATCAAATTCACGATCACGCTGACTGGGCGCCACGCCTGGGCTTTGCCTGGGGCATCGGAGGCGGTGGAAAGAACCCGCCGAAAACCGTTCTCCGCGGCGGCTTTGGTATCTTCTACGATCGCTTCACCAACACCTATGTGCTAAATGTCGATCGCTTTAACGGCGTGGACGAGAAACAGTATGTCGTGGACTCCACGCCCACGTCCCCACTGCCCTATACGGTTCCTCCGTCAGTACCTGCGGCAGGGTCGTCGGCGCCCACAGCCATCTACCAGATCAGCCCCACTCTGCACTCTCCCTACATCCTGCAAAGCGCCTTCAGTATGGAGCGGCAGGTTACAAAAATCGCCAACGCCACGCTGACCTATCTGAATTCTCGCGGCGTGCACCAGCTTCTCACTCTGGTTCCCAATGCTCCTGAGGTCAATTATCCCTATCCAAAGCTAGGGCAGCCGCTGCCCAGTACCTACCATTATCAATACTCGTCCGACGGAGTTTTCTGGCAGAACCAGTTGATTGCCAGCTTCAACATCCGCGCCGGCGCGAAGCTTTCCCTCTTCGGCTATTACTCGTTGAACTTCGCCAACAGCGACGCCGGCGCCGCAGGCAGTTTTCCTTCCGATCAGCACGATCTCAGCCTCGACTACGGGCGCGCCAGCTTTGCCATCCGCGACAAGGTTTTTATGGGCGGCACCATTAGCCTGCCGCGTGGATTCCGCCTCAGCCCGTTCATGATTTTCAATTCCGGCACACCCTACAATGTCACCGTCGGCAACAATGACCTGAGCGGCGACTCCCTCTTCAATGACCGCCCCGCATTTGCCACGAACGGAGCCTGTCTTTCGCCCACGCAGGGTTGTCACTACGTCGTTCTAGGCAGCCCAACCAATCCCATCCAATACACTCCAGTCCCCATCAACTATCTGACCGGACCCAACCAATTCACCCTCAACCTGCGGCTGTCAAAAACCTTCGGCTTCGGCCCTGAAGTGGGCGGAAAAAACAACGCGCAGAGTGGGGGGGGCGGTCCTGGTGGCGGCGGCCCCGGTGGAGGTGGCGGGCGCGGCGGTGGTGGTGGAGGCGGCGGCAGCGTAGGCTTTGGTCCACGCGGCGGAGGCGGCGGAGGCCCCGCCACCAATCGACGCTATAGCCTGACCTTCAGCGTCAACGCACGCAACGTTCTCAACCGAGTCAACCCCGCAACTCCCATCGGCGTCTACACCTCGTCAAGTTTCGGCGAGTCAGTCGCTCTCGCAGGCGGCCCATTCTCCAGCGCAGCCGCCAACCGAAAAATCGAATTGCAAGCGTCCTTCAGCTTCTAAACCAATAGTAGCGCCCCCCTCCCGGCGGCCTGTCCGGGCGAGGCCAAACTGCTAATTAACTTGACAACATTGCAACCATCGTGCCATCCTTAATAAGGTGTAGCTTGATGGAAGGCAACATGCCTCCATATCCTATCTAAGTTATTTGAAATCTGGATTTTGGGTGGATCATCGGCATCTTCTTCTCTAATCGGTGATTCTAGAAGGAATTCACCCCAAGTTTCAGATGTAAGTTATTTGTTATCAATATTTTTAGGAATTATGCCCTTGACAAACCCATCACATTGTGAGACGATTTAAATATGCCGGGATGGCGAAACTAGCAGACGCGGCGGCCTTCCTGACGCCTCTCATTGAGAGCCGTGAGGAAGCCGCTGGGATTCGTCCCGTGCGGGTGCAATTCCCGCTCCCGGCACCAACAATTAGGGTACTACTGGTTGTGGGTCGGACAGTAACGAATACAGGATTTTAGGGCTTGATCTCAGATTGCAGTTGGTGCTATTTTTGATACGCCCGCAGAAGCTCGCGGAAAGAGAACCGTTCCTTGCGAACGGATGATCCATACAAAAAACACCCCAGATTTTTTCTACCTACAAGAGATGATTCCAAAAGAGAACCCCCGCGAAGAGCGGGGGTCTTAGTTTCTTGGGGGATTGTTTATGGACGTGGCGAAGTATCATACCCTTTTCAAGCTTTACAAAGATGAACCCGTCGGCGAGGTGTTTGCGCACTTCCATCCCGACAAAGACCCTCTGACTCAAAGTCTTGATTTTTCTGCTCCGTTCAAAAAGATAGCTGCAAAGACGTTTGAGGGAGCGCCGTCTTGGGACTTCACGCTTCCGCGCTTCCAGAACAAGTACAACGATAAACCCCCAAAATTGCGGAACTACCTGCGATATACATTCATCCGGCTGCGGGATTTGGAAATGGCTGACCCCGGAAAGTACTTTGTGCTTTCGGATGATAACCATTGGTTCAGCTTCAACACTGGACTCCAGGATAAGCATTCGGCAGATCTATTCTGCGTCTTTCAAAAGTATCAACCGTTTACGGGTGCTCAGCAAGCAAAACCAGCGGCGGATTGGGTCTATCGAGGTACGGTGACCTCTCGCGAAGACGCCTATCGGCATCACTTTGGGACGCGGTTGCCGCGATTGGCATGGTATTCCGATGACAGCCGCGATTACGTTTTTAACATCAACTACCATATCGACACTGATGTTTTCGACCACATGTTCGAACGGGCAAAAGACAGATCGGGCTTCCCTCAAGATGCGAGCGATGAATCGGTGCGGAACTATCTGCGGGGGGCCATAGAGAACCTAATTCCAAAGATCAGGCGCAATTACAAAACTGCGATCCCAGTCTATTACGTTGAGGAACAGAGGATGCAATTGCTTCTTCCGTTTCATTCCTCAAACGGTCGCGATGTCGCATGTTTCCTCGTAGAGCGTGATGATCCGAATGAGTGCTACAAAATCAAAACCATCTTGGACATGGACCAAGCTTATTTTGCTGCGCGTCTTATCACGCGACCTGATAAGGAATGGCTCAATCCTTAGTTTTCTTTGGGCTTGATGTTTTCGCTGGTGGCTTGATCTTTAGCACGTCCCTCATCACTTCCTTCAACGGGAGCGGAATGTGCGGGATTGGTTTTGAGTTCGTTATTTTCTTCATTCTCGTCTCCAGACAATCTCTCTTCCTCGAATGGAGGAATCCCGCGTTGCAGTCATGGCAGGGGGTCAAGGTGAAGGCTGATAGTATCGAAATCAATTACGGAAATACCAGCTCGCTCCCCTAGCTTTGCCACTCCTTCATCGTTGCTGTAAATGAACCTCACTTGCTCGATCTTAGCGATTTGCACAATTTGCCGATCTACTTTGATTACCGCTCTCTCCGACTTCGCCCCAGACTTTATGGTGAACCCATCCTTGAGATCTTTTTCCAATGCTTCTGCTGCTTGAATTGCGGCTACTTCATCGAATGGGGCAATCCTGAATCGTGCTGCTTTTTTCAATATTTGAACATGCTGCGCTCTTGCATTTCCTGAATGCACCAGTACCTCTCCCAGGACGGGCGTTGGTATTAGGATGCGTTCGCGTTTCTTCGCAAGTCTGGACAATAATCGCTCTACCGATTGTTGATCGGCAGGGTTGGAGCTTGGAACTTGCGGAAGAAGTACATAAAGTAAGAAATTGGCATCGAGCAAAACCATTGTTTACTCCGCGTCTCCGTGTCTAATTCTTGTCAGAGCCGCCAGTGGGTCAGGAATGTCACGCCAGCCGTTTCCGGGGACGGCGCGGAGCTTGGCAACCGTATCCAGCAAAGATTCGCTATCGTCAAGAACATCACAATCCTGGACATAAAATCTTGTCCGATACCATTCCCCGTCGAATCCTCGATTCCATCTAGCCTCTCCGGTGACGCGCACAAGGGCCTTAAACATTCCAAACTCCGCGATTTGAGCGGCTTTGTCACGGGAGGCCGTGCAGAAGTGAATTATGTTTCCATCCTGCAAGTGAACCGGAACGTTTTCCTTCGGGCTATCCGATCCAACGCGGATCGGAGTTCCCTCTACAACTGCATTTTGTGTTACAGCCGGAAACTTAGCGAGCACCTCCCGGAGTCTGCCGGGGAACTCAATGATTTTTGCTTTCTGGTCGTCAAGGATAACTCCCGTTTGCTCGTAATCTCTTAGCCTCGTATCCACATTCTGAAAAGCGCGATTCTCCTCTGGCGTGCCCTCATTACTTGCGGCGCTCTGCAGTTTTTCACGCGCAGTCAGGGCCGCTTCGAGTGGCATAGAGAACGCGAGATTCGTACTGTTTTCGGATATGTTAACGAGTGCTACGGATTCGTCTCCGAAAAGAACCGCGAGGTCTCGGACATAATCGGCGAGAAGACGGGCGGGCAGTTCTTCCGGCCTAACCTCAGGAATCTTAAATATGATTGTGCGCTTTTCAGGCATGGCAGCGCCTCCGTGGTATATTGGTGCTGCCAGTGGATACACTTATACTGGGACGTTCCGGGAGAACGTTGCGGTTGCCGCCGACGAATTTAGAACTGCCGCGAAGGTCAGCCTGCCAGCTGACCTTTTGCAGCTTTAGCGATGTTGAAATTCGATTTCTTCTCTCCTAGTTCGGCTTTGAGTCCCGCAGCATTAACCGCTTTCCGCCGGTGCCATTGAGCGCCAACAAAGTGCGGTCGCCATCACTAACCTTGCGAGCGTTATACCGGAAATCAAACTCGCTCAAGTAGCGGTGAAGGTGCTGCTTCCCAACATGATGGTATACACCGTTGATCCCGCGTTTCAAAGTAGCAAAATAGCCTTCAATCGTGTTCGTGGTGATGCACAGGCCGTCCTCGTATCGGACGTATTCTTTCGCTCTATGGTTCACCTGAGAGTGCGTGCGCTCTCCGAGAAATGCCTTCTTGAGTACGGTGGAACTGTCCGTCATCACGTGAGCATCTTCATCCACCATCGTGTCAACCATCGTTCTCAGATTATCCGCAGTGACGTGCTCGACATGGCGAGATTGGACGCGACCGCCACGCTGCAAAACGGATACGACGGCGGCCTTATTCGCTACTGGACCGATACGCTTGCGATGGTAGTTATCATGCGGCTTGGTCGTTCCAATGCGCAGCTTGCCGCCAACGTAAGTTTCGTCAACCTCGATAATCCCTGTGAGTTTCGATGACAACGGTTCTTGGCTCATCGTGTAACGAATCCTGTGAGCCATGAACCATGCACTCCTGTACGTGACCTTGAGCATTCTGTGAAGCTGGTGGGCGCTCATGCCCTTCTTGCTGGCGCAGAGCAGGTGATAGGCAAGCAACCATTTGCTCAGGGGGATGTGGGAATCCTCGAAGATCGTTCCCACGGTAACGGTGAACTGCTCACGGCATCCGGCACACTTCCACACACCCTTGCGGACGTGCTTGCCCTTCCCGTTTTCCTTAGCAGGCTTTGGCTCCAGTTTGTAGGCGTTATTGACCTCGCCACAGTGCGGACATACAGGGCCATCGGGCCAACGTAGCTTTTCGACAAATTCCCGCGCCTTGTCATCATCGCTAAAGTGTTGAGCCAGTGCGATTAGGTTGAGTTCATCGTTCGCCATGCATCAACATTAGCTCAAACGTATGGGTTTGTCAAGTGCCTAATTCAGATATTTTTACGATATGTCATTTAAAATCAATGGTTTGGCGGGAATTTCATCCCAAACCAATGATTCTAATAGGAACAGATGCAAAAACAAATCAGGCCTGCAGTATCAGTACTAAATAGTTAACAAAGGCTAAGTAGAATAATCCGCGTTAATCCGGACATACTCCGCCGTCAAATCCGTCGTCAGAAACCTCACCCCAACCCGGCCCCGACCCAGCAACACCCGAACATCGCATACCGGCTGGGCCAGCGTGCGATGCGCCTGCCTCTCATCGAAAGCGCAGCCCATCCCGTTGCGACACACCTTCTGACTGCCGATAAAAATCTGAACGCCTGAGGGATCGATCGCCGCGCCGCATCGCCCCACCGCCGCCAGAATACGCCCCCAATTCGGATCGGCCCCCGCCCACGCCGTCTTGACCAGCATGGAGTGAGCAATCGTCCGCGCCACCAGCAACGCCTCTTTCCGGCTGCGCGCCTGTTCAACAAACAAACGAATCACATGCTGCACGCCTTCGCCGTCGCTAACGATTTGCTCAGCCAGTGATTGACACACAGCAGTGAGAGCGGAAGAAAACTTTTTTCGCGCGCCAGCGTCTTTCAGGCCGACGCCGCTCGCCCCACTCGCCAGCAGCAGCACAGTGTCATTCGTCGACGTATCTCCGTCGATCGACGTGCAATTCAATGAACCGTCACACGCCGCGCGCAGCAACGGTTGCAACTCGCGCGCCGACGCCTTTAGATCGGTGAACAAATACACCAGCATCGTAGCCAGTTGCGGATGAATCATGCCCGCACCTTTAGCCACCCCCAATAACGTGACCTCTTTCGAACCGATCCGCAAGCGCGCCGAAGCAATCTTGCGCCGCGTATCCGTTGTCATGATGGCGTCAGCGAATGCGAGCGCAGCGCGCTCGTCAGCCGATCGTGCCGCAATAAGCTCAGGCAACGCGGCACGGATTTTTTCTGTCGGCAACTGAACTCCGATGATGCCGGTCGATGATGGAAAGATTTCGGCAGCCGGAACGCCCAATAAATTTCCGGCTTCGCGACAAACTTGCTCGCAGGCTTGTATGCCGCGGTGACCCGTGGCGCAGTTGGCATTTCCAGAATTTACGATGACCGCGCGAACCAGCCCCCCAGTCGAAACCAGCGCCTGGCGGCCAATTACGATGGGAGCGGCGACAACGCGGTTCTGCGTGAATAACGCGGCCGCACTGGCTCCATGGACCGCTTCGGCTAGGGCCAGGTCGGGACGGCCGCTGACCTTGATGCCGGCAGCAACGGCCGAAAACGAAAATCCCTTCGGTAGACGAACTTTCTCAGGAGAACGGCGCAGCGAGATCATGCCTGTATCTTCATGCCTGGATCTTCAACCAGTTTTTCGGCGGCGGCAAAATCGCGAAAGCAGGCGCCTGGCCGCGGATCATCGCCACTTCATCGCAGCGATATAGCCGCGGGCACTTGTAACAATCCTTATGAATCTTATCCGGAAGATCCTGGTGATTGGCGAGCGTGAAACCCATGTGTGCGAAGAACTCCGGGATGCGCGTAAACAAGCAGACGCAACTCACTTTATGTTTCTCCGCCTGCGCCAGCAAAGCCTTGACCAGTCGCCGCCCACCGCCTCCGCTTTGGCTCACGGGATCGACGGTAATCGAACGAATCTCCGCCAGGTGCACGCCATAAAGATGAAGCGCGCCGCATCCGATGATGCGCCCGTCCTGCTCGAGCACGACAAAGTCGCGGACGTTCTCGCAGATCTCGGCGAGCGAGCGCGGCAGCAGAGTGCCGTCGCCAGAGTAGGCCGCAACGAGCGCATGTATCTGCTCGGCGTCAGGAAGAACCGCTTCACGCGTGCGCATGAGCCTCTTTTTCGCGCCGCGTCGTGGCGGGCTTCGTTTTCGTTTGGCTGATTTCTTCATGTTTGCGCAATGCCGCGTCCAGAGCCTCGATCAACTGGTCGATGTGCTTCTTCTGAATGATATAAGGCGGAAGAAATCGCAACACAGTTTCGTGCGTGCGATTGATGATGATTCCTTCCTTCAATAATTGGCTGGCGACAGCCTTGGCCAAGTCGGCGGAATCTAATTCAAGAGCCTGCATCAGACCGACTCCGCGGACATCCAGAATTGATTTGTGCTTCTGGTCGAGCGCTGCAAGCGCTGCCTGAAAATATTCGCCCATCGCGCCCACGTGCTTGAGCAATTTTTTCTCCTCGCGCAGGAAGGCGATAGCCGCCGCACAGGCCAGCGGACCTCCGCCAAACGTTGTGCCATGCAGGCCAGGATGCATGCACGTCGCCACCCGCTCCGTTGTAAGGATGGCGCCGAGCGGCAACCCACCCGCCAGCGGCTTGGCAATGGTGACAATATCCGGCAACACGCCATAGTGCTGGTAGCCAAAGTGGCGCCCAGTGCGGCCAAGGCCGCATTGAATTTCATCGAGCACGAGTAGCGCACCCGACTGCCTGGTAAGTCGCGAGGCCAATCCGAGAAATTCAGCACTCACCGGACAAACTCCGCCTTCGCCCTGAATCGTCTCGATGCACACCGCGCACACGTTCGCATCAAACTTGCGCTGCAGATCGTCAAGGTCGTTGAACTTGACGAAAGTCACGCCCGGCACGAGCGGAGTAAACGGAGCGCGATATTTCAGTTGACCGGTAGTAGCGAGCGCCCCAAACGTCCGCCCATGAAAAGAGTTATCCATGGCCAGGATTTGCGTCTTCGCATTAGACGGAACTCCAGACGCGGCGCCAGGCGGATGATTCATCTGCGCAAATGCGCGCGCGAGTTTGAGCGCTCCTTCCCACGCCTCTGTTCCGCTATTGCAAAAGAAAGCGCGATCGAGCCCAGAGATTTCCGTCAGCAGGCGCGCTAGCTCCGCTTGATACTCGTGGAAGAAAAGATTCGAGATATGAATGAGCCGGCCCGCCTGCCGCTTGATCGCGGCCTGTATGGCAGGGTGATTATGGCCGAGCGCATTCACCCCGATCCCACTCAGAAAATCGAGATAGCGTTTGCCTTTAGAATCCCAGAGATAGACGCCGCGCCCACGCACAAAAAGAATCGGCTGGCGCTCGTATGTCGGAAGCAGGAGCTTCGCTTCCATTCGTGAAACAGTTGCGAGGCTCATGCTCTCAACACCTCTGTGCCGCAATCGAGTTTGGTGAAATAAAACAACGGCAGCATTTCAACTTGCGACGCTGGCAGTATCCGCACTCGCCCCACTCCCGACTTAAGCGCCTGCGTGCACGCTTCAAGCTTTGGCATCATCCCCCCGCTCACCACGGACTCGTCGATCAGCCCGGCAGCTTGTTTGGTATCCAGCCGCGCCATCACCGAGCCGTCGGCCTGTTTCACTCCGTCAACGTCGGTAAGAAAAATCAGTGCGTCGGCCTCGCAGGCAATGGCGCACGCCGCCGCCATCTGGTCGGCATTCACGTTGTAGTATTGGCCGTCGCCGCCGAGCGCCAGCGACGACAGCACAGGGATACCGCCTTCTGCCCAGATCGCTTTGAGCCAGCGCGGTTCAGAAAAACAAATTTCGCCGACAAATCCCAGGTCGAATTCAGCATCCTGTTTCTTGCGGGCGCGAAAGACTCCGCCGTCTCCGCCACAAAGCCCAATTGCCGGTTGGCCGGCAGCAGCGATTGCCGCCACCAGGCTTTTGTTCACGATGCCGGCGAGCACCATCAACGCGACGTCCCGCGTTTCGGCGTCGGTAACGCGCAGGCCGTGCACGAAGTCACTTTTCTTCCCGAGCAGCTCGAGCGTCCGCGTCAACGCGCTGCCGCCGCCGTGGACAACGGCCACCTGGTGTCCATCCTGGGAAAGCAACACCACTGCCTTCGCGCATTTCTGCAGCGTGCTTTTATCCTCGAGCGCCTTGCCGCCGATTTTGACCACAATCTTCATTGCAAACCTTCGGCCTCATCCCATCCATACATGAGATTCATGTTCTGCACCGCCTGACCCGCTGCGCCCTTGAGCAGATTGTCGAGACAGGAAACCAGAATGAGCCGGCGCCCGTCGTCCGCGAGAGAGAAGCCGATGTCGCAATAATTGGTGTGGACGGAGAATTGAATCTCCGGCAAAGTCGATGCCGGGAAAACACGCACCCACTTCTTCCCTGCGTAGAAATCCTGAAGACAGCTTTGAATTTTGGCGGCTGTCATCTTGCGTTTCAAATACACGTAAATCGTCGAAAGAATCCCGCGTGGAATTGGCAAAAGATGCGGTGTAAAAATGAACTGACTCGAGTCGAGCGCCAGTTGCTCAAGAATCTCGCCGGTGTGACGGTGCCCGAAGACCGAGTAGGCGGAAAAATTATCCGCTACCGACACGAAGTGTGTGCGCGCCGTAGGCTCTTTGCCAGCGCCGGATACACCCGACTTCGAATCCGAGATGATGCCGCGATTCAAATCGACCAACCCGGCGAACAGTAAAGGCGCGAGCGCCAGAATGACCGAAGTCGCATAACAACCGGGATTCGCCACCAGCGTAGATGACTTGATCTGGCCCGCATTCAGTTCGGGCAAACCGTATACGGCACGCTCAGTCAGCTCGGCCGCAGTCTTCACGTCGGCATCTTTGAACCGGTAGATGGCGCGATGCTCTTCCTGCTTCAGTCGCCATGCACCACTCAGATCGACGACGCACAGCCCGCGAGAAATCGCGTCGGGAACCAGCTCGCGAGAGACGGCGTGCGGCGTGGCTAGAAACAAGAGTTCCACGCCATGCTGCTTAAGCGTGGACCAGGAAAAGGGCTCGACGTGAGCATGGCCGTTGCCGGAAATAGGCGGCGAGGCAGCAGAGGCTGTCGCGGATTTCTTTCTTGGTTCCGCGCTTTCCGGATCTGTCTCCGCTGTGCGCCGCAAAAGCAACGGACTGGCGGTGCGCGGATGGCGGCTTAGAATGCGCGCCAGTTCGAGGCCGGAATAACCAGTTGCACCGAGAACCGCGGTTTTAAGCTTAGCTGCCATCAAATCGCAAACGTGCGGGGATCGATTCCTTTCCTTATTTTCAGTCTCAATTTCCGCATGGAGGAATATTTATCCATTATGATGCATAATTATTCATCTATAGTAAATGGTCTGGTGAAGCTGTCAAGTCGAAAGACGAGTGTTTGCGGGATTCTCCGAAATTGTTAACCACGAAGGTCACCCTTCGACTGCGCTCAGGGCAGGCTAAGGCACACGAAGGAGACAATCAAGAAATGATAACCTTCGTGAGCCTACGAGCCCTTCGTGGTTAAAGATGGGCCGCCGTAGACGAGCAGCGCTAAGGCGAGCATTACATCTGCAGGCGCACGTCGCTGGAGGTGCCGCCGGCTGCCGGAACGTAGCAGTTCAGCGTGTAATCCATCACCATGCGATCGGCATTGAAGCGCCAGCCTAGGGTGCGGATGGTGCGCTTCATGCGCTTGATCCAGCCACGAGGCAGGCCGTCGCGATCGCGCTGATAGTAGAGTGGAATCACTTCTTCACGCAGCACACGCATGAGATCTTCGCCATCGCGAGCATCGTGAACGTTCATGTCGGAGTGAGTTCTGCCGTTGCCGATGGCGAAACCGTTCATGCCATCGTAAGCTTCCGCCCACCAGCCATCCAAAACGGAAAGGTTCAACCCCCCGTTGAGAACGACTTTCTGTCCGCTGGTTCCCGATGCTTCGAGCGGACGCCGCGGACTGTTGAGCCAGACATCGACTCCCTGCGTCAAATGGCGGCCTACGTTGATGTCATAGTCTTCGACAAAGATAAATTTTTCGGCGAAATGCGGATCGCGCATCAATTGCGCAATCTGTTGCAGGACGCGCTTGCCCGGTTCGTCCAGCGGATGCGCCTTCCCGGCAAATACGAACTGCACCGGCCGTTTCGGATCATTGATCAGGCTGGCGAGTTTTTCGATGTCGGCCAAAATCAGGTTGGCGCGCTTGTAGGTGGCGAAGCGGCGGGCAAAACCGATGGTCAGCGCGTCAGGAGTGAGAGCGCGTTCCAGTTGCTGCAGTACCGCGCGTGGTTCATCGCGGCGCGCGGCTTGCTTGACGGCGCGGCGGCGCACAAATTCGATCATGCGCGACTTCAGGTTGAAATGCGTCTCCCAGAGCTCGCCGTCGTCAACGTTTTCGATGCCATCCCAGGTCTTGGATTCGCTGCCGTGCAGATGCCATCCCGTCCCGAGGTGGCGATCGTAGAGGCGAAACATCTGCGGCGCCAGCCAGGTTGGGGCGTGCACGCCGTTGGTGATGTGTCCGATAGAAACTGCGTCTTCGTTTTTGCCGGGAGTTAGCCCGGTCCACATGGCGCGCGAGACTTCGCCATGCAGCGAAGAAACCGCATTGGCTCGCCGCGAAAGCCGCAGACCAAGTACGGTCATGCAAAAACGTTCGTCGCTGTCAGGATTCTCGCGTCCTAGCCCCATAAATCTTTCTTTGGACAAGCCCAGCGCCTCGCGCAGCGGTCCAAGGTGTTCTTCGATCAGATCGGCATCGAACCGATCATGCCCGGCGGGCACGGGCGTATGCGTCGTGAACACAACTTCCCGGGCAACCCGAGGCACGGCCTTATCAAAGCTGATGCCTTCGTCGTCCATGCGTTGGCGAATCGCTTCCAGAACGGCGAATCCGCTATGGCCTTCGTTCAGGTGCAGCACGCCCGGCGTGATGCCAATTGCTCGCAAAGCGCGCAGACCGCCGATGCCAAGAAGTGCTTCCTGATGGACGCGCACCCGGCCATCACCGCCATATAAACGCGAGGTCATCTCGCGATCTTCGGGAGTGTTGCCTTCGACATCGGAGTCGAGCAAAAACAAATCGCAGCGGCCCACTTTCGCGCGCCAAACTTTCGCATAGATCGGACCGTGGCGAGTGTCGACCTGCACCTCGACCGGGCGGCCATTCTTTCCAATCGCCGTTTCCATGGCCAGTTGATTGACATCGGTCTCCAGATACTCCTCGCGCTGCCAACCGTCGCGATCGAGGCGCTGTCGAAAATATCCTTGCCCATAAAACAGACCAACGCCAACGAGCGGGATGCCGAGATCGGAGGCGCTTTTGATATGGTCGCCCGCCAGGACACCGAGGCCACCAGAATAGATGGGGAGCGATTCGTGCACTCCAAACTCGGCCGAAAAATAAGCCACGGGACGCGCCCGCAGAACACCGGCGCGACGCCCACCCCAGGTGTGCTCCGTTTCCTCATACTCGCGCAATCGGCGATAGGCGTAGTTGATGCGGCTGTGCAGGGCTAGTTCGTTGGCGCGCTCTTCGAGTTTTTCCAGAGGATATTCGTTCAGCAGCGCGACGGGACTGTGATTAAGCTGGCGCCAGCGCAGCGGATCGATATCGCGGAACAAGCTCGAAGCATCATGATCCCAGCTCCACCACATGTTGCGGGCCAGGGCCCAGAGCCGCTCCTGCACGGGCGCGATAAAACGGTCGAGCGTACGAGCTTCGCTGACCACGTGCGCCACGCGGCTCGCAGCTTCGGTGAGCTGCCGAATTTGGTTTTCCGGGAACGCCCGCGCTTCTATGGTCTGCACCACGAGAACGCCTTGCAGCACGCCGCGGTCAATCAGCGGAACTCCCAGGAACGAACTGTAAGCGTCCTCGCCCGCTTCGATGAAGTATTTGAATCTCGGATGATTCCTTGCCTGCTCAACCGCCACTGGGCGAACCTGCTCTGCGACTAGGCCAGCGAGTCCTTCATTGACGGCCATGCGCAGTTTGCCCACGCACTCCGGGCGCAGCCCGAGAGTCGCAGCCAGAACAAGATTGGCGCGGTCGGGCTCCAACAGGTAGGCCGAGCAAACATCAGTACCAAAACGCCGGGCAATCAAAGCGACGACGTTCATCAGGGTCTCGACCGGCTTTCCCGGTTCCGCCGCCAGGTTTCCGATTTCCTCGCCCGTCAGCACATAGCTGGCGTCGAGAGAACAGGCAGCGTGGTCTTGATCCTGAACCAGCTCATCCGATCGATCCAAATCGTTTCTCCATTTCAGTTGTCAGGACAGCCGTTGCGCCGAGAACTGGCAACCGACAATTGACGCGTTACCATTAAGATATGTGAATCCGACGTTAAGTCATTCTATCGGTTAAAAAACTGAAAGTGCTTAGATAGCCGAAGGATAAATGATTACTACGGTGTACCTCAGGATGGTCAAATTTGCTTCTAAGATGCACGAAGCCTTACCCAAGTCTAATAGAAGTCTAATAGAACTCTAATATTTCGCTTCATGCCGAGTCCAATTCGAATTGTTGATCGAACCCATCAGCCTGCGCAACCAGTTCCGATCCCTAACCGGCAATGGTCCGATTCGGTCCGACTCGCTCTTCACACAGAAACATACGCGCTGCCCCCAACCGCCAGGAGGACGGTCGGAAGCAGCGCGCACAACGGAGCTTCCTGCTTTCCGGTTAGCCTTGCGTCGGATGCAACACGCGGAACGTGCTACCTCCATTCGACCACACCAGCACCAGCGCATCCTGCCCATTCGGGACGCTCGACAATGCCTGCACCACATCGGACGCAGATTTCGTCGAGTGCCGGTTCACTTCCATGATGACGTCGCCCTGCTGCAAGCCGGCATTGTCCGCCGGGCTGCCAGGAAGAACATCCTCGACTACCGCACCGTGAACCGAATTCTGAAACTTCGGATCCTGCGATTGCAGTTCATTCCGGACGTCCGCCGTCAGGTCAGCCAACTTCATTCCCCAACGTCCTTTGTGTTCGCCGCTGGCAACCTCTGCGCCCTTGTCGCCGCCGAGCGCTTCGACCGTTACGGCCACGCTCATCGGCTTGCTCTCACGCACTACCTCCAGATGGATCGTGTCGCCGGGCCGCTTTTGCCCAACCAACATTTGCAATTGGCCGGCATCATTCACCGGCTTGCCGTCGAGTTCGGTGATCACGTCTCCGGTGCGCAGGCCAGCTTTTGCTCCCGGCGCGTCCGGTTGAACGTCAGAGACCACTGCTCCTTCAGCTTTGTTCATCTGGAAGAACTTCGCGTTTTCGGGAGTGACGTCAGAAATCGAAACTCCAATGAACGCGTGTGTCACTTTGCCATCGCGAATCAGAGTCTCCACCGTCGGTTCCACAATCTGCGCCGGAATCGCGAAGCCCATGCCCGAGAATGATCCCGAGCCGGAGATCAGGAAGGTGTTGATGCCGATGAGTTCGCCATGCGCATTCACCAACGCTCCGCCGGAGTTGCCGGGATTGATGGCGGCGTCAGTCTGTATAAATTTACCCGGCTTGCGGCGATCGCTTACGTCCGGATTCGGACGATTCAGCGCGCTGACAATGCCGCGCGTCACTGTGAACTGAAACCCATAGGGATTGCCGAAAGCCAGCACAGTCTGCCCCGGATGCAGACTGGCAGAATTTCCCCACGGCACGCTCGGAAAATTGCTTCCCTTGATCTTGATGACCGCGAGATCGGTCAGCGGATCGGCGCCGACCAGTTTTGCGGGATAGACTTCGCGGTTGCTCATAGTGACGCGAATATCAACCGCTCCATCGATCACGTGATTGTTGGTGACGATGTATCCGTCGGGAGAGATAATCACGCCGCTGCCCAGACCATGCTCAATACGGTTCTGCGGCTGCTGCTGAAAGTTAAAGTGTCGGCCAAACTGATTGCCCTGGCCGCCGATCGGACCGTCCGGTCCAAAGAATTGCTGCATGTCAGGCGTACCTTCCATGCCGCCTTGCTGCTCGTGAGCCTTCGATACGACTGTGACGTTTACGACTGCCGGCGTAACTCGCGCCGCGAGCGTTTCCATAGCCTGGTCGAGCGTAAGCAAGGCTCCCACACTGTTGTCATCAAGCGCCGCCGCTGCCGGAGTGGGAGCCGCCGCTGCGGTCGCAGACTTCGTGAAGTTCAACGTCGCTACTGTCCCCACCACTGCAACGGCCAACGCGCCCACCAAGAGACGCCGGGTCATTGTTGTTTTACAACCTGCTAGCCACTTCTTCATTTCTTTTCTCCTTGTGTAGCTGACTTAATGTGTAACTGATTGATGGTTCTAATCATTTACAACTAATTATCTAGTTGTTGATTGCAAAAAATTTTGCTACTAAATCTTGCTGGCTACCGGCATACGAGCCAATCGCGCGGCCATCGCGCTAGGCATTGTCACCTGCCAAACCTGCACGCTCCAAACTGTCGCATCGGCAGTCCTATACTGCGAAGTTTCAATGAGTACCAGTGTTCGGAATTCTGGCGCATTTTCCTGAGCTGCAACTGCATTGAAATTGATCGCGACTAATCCTTCGCGCGTCGTCGGTTGATCCAAATTCATCCGCGTTGCGATTGCCGGGGGCTCCGAGAGCTGACTTGCAGCAGCATCCTTCGTTCGGAGGTGCGCATGAACAAGCTTAGGAGTTGCCGCCTCCCGCCGTGTCGCCAACATCGCTCTGTCGGTATGAAATGACGCGGGAATCACAGTCGCCATTGGCGAAGACCGCTGGCCAACTGCGACGGCGTTACCCTGACCGACTATGCTCGCCAGTATGCCAACATCGTTCGCACCTCGGTCAATGGCAATGAACTGCGGCGCGCGCGGCAACACCGCAAGGCAACCTATGAAGAAAACCACAACCATACCCAATGCTGGCTTCCACACGCGCGTGGCCGCGGGCCGTTTCGTATCGAGAATGCGCGCCAACCGCAGCGAAGCTTCACGAGCCCTATGCACAGCTGCTTGCACCATCGATAATTGGCCATTCGCCGGGCGATGCGCCAGGCTTTTCTCCAACAGCGATACCAGGCAACTGGCATATCCGTGCGGATTCGAAGTCTCCGCCAGCACCGCATCGTCGCAAGCCATTTCCCGTTCCACCGAGAGCCGGTTTTCAATCCACCACACCGCGGGATGAAAAAAGAAAAGCCCGCGCACCACCTTCTGAATAAGATTGGTCCAGTCATCCCCGCGCCGCAGATGCGCGAACTCATGCAGCAGGATCACGTTAAGATCTTCAGCCGCCATCTCGCGCAACGCCCACGCTGGCAAAACGATGGTCCGCTTCCAGAAACCGATCGCAGACGGTACGCGCACACTCTCAGAAGATGCGACCGTCGCCCCCGCCGCGCTGATCGCCTCTAAAGTCTTGCGCAGAGTTGGATCGAAGTCAGCGGCGTCGATCTGCTTGCAGCTCCGGCGCAGCCTTCCCAGGCGCCAAAGTCCCGACGCTAGGCGCGCCATCGCCAAGCCCACGCCCGCGGCCCAGATCAGAAAAACAAACAGCGCCCAGCGGGCGGGGAGGTTGATCGCGGGATGCATGCTTCCCCATGCTCCCGGCGCCGTCCCCGCCCCAAGAATCGTATGACCATTGCTAATGCCGCCGAGCAAAGGCAACGCCGCAATTGCGAGTAATGCCAGGAACCAGACCGCGAATCGTGTTCCTGAATTCTGCCCGCGGAGAATGCGCAGCAATCCCCACGCAAAAAATGCGATCAGCAAACCTTCCGGAAGCACATTAAGAATGTGCTCGACCGAAAACTGCGCTGCTGTCTGCAGGGGAAGCCAGTTCATTTCGCATCGCTCCTGATCGCGCTCTTCTGCGTCGTATCCTTCTGCGTCACGTCTTTCTGCGTTAGCATCTGCCGCAACCGGCCAATCTCCTCTGCCTCAAGACCTTGGTCTTCCAGCAGATTCAGAACAAGCTGCTCTTCAGAATTCTTAAAAAAACGGCTCACCAGATGGCGGATCTCCGACCGCGTCGCTTCCTGCTGCCCCACCACCGGGGAATACACGTGCGCTCGCCCATCTTTTAGATGCTTCAAGTATCCTTTTCTTTCCAGCACACGGATGGTGGTAAGAACGGAGTTGTAGGCGATGGCAGGCTTTTCCGTAATAGAATCAAGGACTTGCTGAACCGTGCCCGAGCCCTTCACCCAGAGCACGTTCATGATCCTCAGCTCAGCTTCCGTCAACGTTCCTGATTGTCTCGGCGGCACCGCCAGCCCTCCTTTTTCCTTAGACGCGGCAGGAAGCAAAAAGTAACTAATCTTTTAGTTGCAAGAGGAAATGCTCGAGTTGCCCGCAGGCCACATTTCGGCGGAGACGCCTTAAACTAGTTTCCCGAAAAACTCCACTTTGATTGGGCTTCGGGAAGGGCACGAGTTTTACTCGTGCCGTAAGTCCTGGAGAATGTGTCCGCGCTTTAGCGCCTGAGGCCAGCTTCTAGCCAATTGCGAAAGTTTTTCAAGCAAACTGTAAAGTCCCGAGCAATAGAGGCGAGCATCCGCCAGCGCTCGGCAGCGGTCTTTGATCAAGTCACGGACAAAGCCATTCGAAACCCTGTCGAGATCAGGTGTATCTCTTGATCGGGAGCCAACCCAACTGCCTGACGGGATTCTTATCTTTCGGCGGCTCCCCGCCAATGCCGTACTTGGCCATTTGAAACTCAGCCTCTTCCCACTCTGTCAATTCGCGTAGGGAGGTTTCAACGGCCGCAACGTAGCCGCCCGGCATGTTGATACAGGCGGCTGCTGACGTTACAGTTTGGTGTTGGTGGTCGCATCCTAGGAGACAACCGCTGTCGGTCCAAGCGGCAAAGTAGTAAGTTTGCTTCATTTTCTAGCCCTATGGTCTCAGTGTGAGATGAATATCGCGGCCCGTGTCGCATAACTGATACTGCACAATCAATAACCTGGGCAACGTAACGTACGGCCAAATTGACAAGTGGCCTTTAGTAACATGCGCATTCGTCTCACATTGATACAAGCTATGGGCGCAAATCTATGCAGTGAAATTAGCGGTGGGATCAGAAGGTGTGCGAGCAGAGCGCGTCGAGTCGTCGCTTAGTCGCCGACCAATTCGATCTCTGTAGAATCTAGTTGGTCAGGCGGACGACTGCTGACGCGCGCCAGCCACAAACTCAGCAGCGAAGCACCTGCCAATAACATGACGCAACCCGGCCATCCCTTCCAGCGCCAGAACAGGCCGGTCAAGGTCGCGCCTATGCTGCCTCCTAGGTAGTAGAAGGCCACGTAGAGCCCGGCGGCAGAAGAGCGCGCGCGACCCGCGATTGCGCCCGTCTGTACGGTGGCGGCGGCCTGACCGACGAAAACACCTGAAGAAAATATAGCCAGGCCTATGATGATGACCGGCAAAGATCTCACCAAGGTGAAAAGCAATCCTGCAATCATCATGGCGCAATAGAGAATCGTGGTCCGTCGGAAGCCAAAGTGATCGAGGAAGCGCCCGGACTGCGGCGTGATGACCGCTCCGAGCAGATAGACAAAGAAGATGCTGCCCAGTTGCGCTGAATTCAAGCGAAATGGAGGAGCGGCAAGATAGAAGTTCGCATAGGTGAAGCATCCGACCAGCGCGAAGAGCGCGGTCGCTCCCATGCCGAAGTTGGCCAGCAGCCGCACGCTGCGCAGATGTTGTTTCGCATGATCGACAACCTGCTGCCAGTGCTCGGCGCGCACAAAGTTCTCTGCCAGCGGGAGCCACGCGCGGACAATAATCGCGCCGATGAGGTTGAGCGCAGCAATCACCAGGAAACTGGCGCGCCAATGCCAGTGGGTGGCAATAATGCCGGAAAGAAAGCGTCCGAGAAATCCTCCAATCACTGTGCCGGTCACATACGAAGACATGGCACGCCCCACGCCGCGCCCTGCCCACTCTTCGTTGATATAGGCGAGCATGACCGCGATTACGCCGGGCACAAATAAACCCTGGGCAAAGCGCCAGAAGATGAGTGCGCTCAGGCTGCTGGAAGTCGCGGCCAGGGCGGTAGGAATGGTCAGCAAGAACAGCGATGGGACGATGACCTTCTTGCGACCGCGGCGCTCGGCAATCATGCCGATGATGGGAGCCGTCAGAGCGGTGGCGAAAATGGTAGCGCTAACCGTGAGGCTGACTTCGAACTCGGAGGCATGGAAAATCTGGCGCAAGAGCGGCAGCAACGGTTGTGTGCTGTAGACGCTGAGAAACGTGCACAGGCCCGCCAGCATGGTCGCGACCGTCGCCTTTTCAGGTTTTCCCAAAGAAACTGAAATCCATCCTTATTTGCTGATAATATGCCAAGCGCTGTCGGCACCGCGCTTGCGAATCGGCCGTAGCCGCTTTCGTGCGCACCGCCTCAAGCCCGTGTGACGCGGATCGCGGGTCGGCTTTCGCGGATGTGCTATATCTAGCGCGCACTACGGCCCACCTCCACGACGAGGAGTTTTCTATGCCCGAGCAACAGTTATCCAGAGATGCAAAGATGGCCATGATTTCCCAGTTTCTGGGATTCATGCTTGACGCCTACGACATGGCGCTCGTTCTGATCATGGCGCCAATTCTGGTCAAGGTTTTCATTTCGCCGAAAGGCAGCGCCGCCTGGCAATACATCGTGATTGTGTTCACCTATTCGATCACCATGGCCGCGAGGCCCATCGGCTCGGCTATCTTCGGACGCTATGCCGACAAGATTGGACGCCAGTTCCTCCTGGTTTTCACCATCGGCGGCGTGGGCGTGATGTCGCTGCTCGGCGGCTTTTTGCCGACCTACGCGCAGATCGGAGTCTGGTCCTACGTCGCCTTCTGTTGTCTGCGCTTATTGATGGGAATCTTCTTCGGCGGCGAATACGCAGTGGGTCACACGTTCGCCATCGAATATGCTCCGCAAAAGAGACGCGGAGCGATTGGCGGATTCATCCAATCGGGATTTCCCCTCGGCTATGTCTTCGGCTCGCTGGTCTTTGCCCTTGTTTCGTATCTCACCACCAAAGAAACCATGCTCGCCTACGGATGGCGGATTGTTTTCATGACCGGCGTTATTCCCGTATTCCTGGCGCTCTATATTCGCAGCAGCCTGCATGAGTCGCCGGAATTCGAAAAGGCCAAAGCTCGCGGCAAGATCGAGAAATCTCCGTTCTTGAGCCTATTTAAGCCGCCTCAACTTTGGGATTTCCTTCAGGTCTTCTTCTTTATGACGGGATTGTTTCTTACCGATTACTCCGTCTACGGATTCCTTCCCAACATCCTGACGCTCAAAGGCCGCGGCTTTGACACCACGACCTACAGCTTGATTTACGGTTTCGCTCTGTTCATGGCATTCCTTGGCTATAACTTCTACGGCTGGCTGTCGGATCGAACCGGCAGGAAGATATTGACGCAGTGGTATTGCGCTTTTCTGGTCGTCTTTGGAATTCCCGTCTTCTACGTTCTCTATCACGCCGCTATTGCTCGCAATTTGTGGATGGCCGTCCTCGGCACCGTGATGGCCGCCATGCTTAAGTTGGCTTGGGGAGTCGTTCCCGCTTATCTCTGCGAACGCTTCCCAACGCGCCGGCGCGCTGCCGGCGTTGGCTTTGGATATTCTTCGGGAGCGCTGCTCGGTGCCTGGTTCAGCGCTTACGTGTGGTGGGCGCATAAGATTCCATTTATTGCCGCTATCGAGAAGCAGGATTTGTGGTTGTCGCCGTCGGTCGTTTTGACGGTTGGCGCGATCATGACCTTCGTCAGCCTGCTCTATTCCCCTGAGACGAAGGATCTGCAGCTTGATGAAGTGGGAGAAAGGGAACGAGCCTCCGACGCCGCCAAGGAGGCAAAAGCAGCGAGGGAAAGAACGGCACTGGCCAGTTAGCCAAGCTCGGCCGCCAATAATGTACGTACAAATGTTCCACGTGGAACATTTGTAGTGGCTAAAATGTACGCGCAATAATGTACAACAATTGAATTATAGAGCGAACAAACAGCGAACAAACGAGGGCTAAGCCGCAGCGTCCAGAGGGAATCCAACTCGAATCATCTATCTTCCTGTCCTGCTAAGGAGCTGTCGATGCGGGGGGCGGGGACGCAGGCGTTTGCGTCGCGGGCGATTCGGCGGTAGTGGTTGGAGTCAATGGCGTTCCTCGCGAAATAATCTGCTGCGACGTTGGAAGCGTGGAAGCATCCCATCCTCCGCCTAGCGCCTCGACCAGTTGCACGCTGTCGACAATCTGGGTGATCCGCAAATTTACCGCCGTTTGTTGATTGCTGAAGAGCGTGGTCTGTGCGGTGATGACGTTGAGGTAGGGGTCGATGCCGAGGCGGTAGCGATCCGTGGCCAGCGTCAGTGCGCGCTGCGCGGACTGGATCGCTACATCCTGCTGCTGAATTTCTGTGGAGAGAACGCGCAGGCCGGCGAGATTATCCTCGACTTGTTCAAACGCGGTGAGCACGGTGTTGCGGTAGTTGGCCACCGCCGCATCATATTGCGCGCGATATTGTTCGACGGTGGCGCGGCGAAGGCCGCCATCGTAAATCAACTCGGAGAGCGACGGGCCGACAGAGAAGAATCGGCTGGGCCAGGTGAACCACTGCGAGGCGCTCGTAGATTCAAAACCCGCAGAGGCGCTAAGCGTCAGCGTCGGATAATAGGCGGCTTGCTGGACGCCGATTAATGCATTGGCCTGAGCCATCAGGCGTTCGTTCGCGGCCACATCCGGCCGGCGCTCCAACAGTTGCGATGGAACGCCAATCGGAATCGCGGGCGGTGGAGTCTTCAAAGGCTCGACCGCGACTGAAAAGGCAGAAGCAGGTTTGCCAACCAGAAGCGCAATCGCGTGCTCGTACTGAGCCCGCAGGATGCCAAGATTCGTGTCTAGCGCCTCGGTTGCTTCGAGCTGAGTTTCGGCCTGCGCTACCGATTCATCAGAGTCGATGCCGGTTTCGTAGAGCGCCTTGGTCAGGTTCAAGGACTCTTGATACGCCTTCACGGTCGCGTCGAGGAGTTCTTTGAGAGCATCCTGCCCGCGCAATTGAAAGTAATCGACTGCCAGTTCGGCTTGCGCGGTCAAGCGCGTGTTCTCCAAGTCGGCCGCACTGGCTTGCGCGCTGGCGACGTTGGCACGAACCTGGTTGCGCACGCGGCCAAATAAATCAGGCGTCCAGGAAGCGTCAAAGGGTAAAGAATATTCGGTAAAAGTAGCCCCGGCAGCTGCGCTCGGCGCAATGCCCGAAGAAGAGGGTTGATGCTGATAAGTGATGCCCGGGGCAACGCTGACTGTCGGAAAATATTGCGCGCGAGCCTCGCGCACGATTGCGCGCGCCGCCATGAAATTGGCGAAGGCCGCCGCGACGTTCTGATTGTTGATGCTGACTTGCCCTTCGAGCGCGTTCAACTGCGGATCGCCAAAAATCCCCCACCACTTGTCGTGCAGAGCGCTGTCCTGCGGCTGGGCAACCTTCCAGCCATCCATTTTCTTGAGATCGTCGGGTGTCACTTCTTTGAATGTCCCCGGTGTATCGACCGACGGTCGATGATAATGCGGCCCGACGACGCATCCTGGGAGAAAAAGCGTGCCGCAGAGAAGCGCGGCCGCCGCTCGAATTTTGTTTGTTGCCTTCATCGCTGGGTGAAACTCCTTAGTATGCTACGCGAGTTGCGCGCTTGTGAAGTGGTTCGCGCATAGAGATCATCATCCAAAGGATTCAATCTCTCTCTGTCCCTCAAATTTTCCATGTGCCCGCAGCCATTTCACTCGCAGGCGGTCTAGGGAAAGATAAACCACCGGCGTGGTGTAGAGGGTAAGCATTTGACTCAGAATCAGCCCGCCGATAATCGTAATGCCCAGAGGAGTGCGGAGTTCAGAGCCCGTGCCTCTACCGAGGGCCAGCGGCAATGCGCCAAAGAGGGCAGCCATAGTGGTCATCAGAATGGGCCGGAAGCGCAGGACGCAGGCCTGATAAATCGCATCGCGCGAGCTCTTGCCGTCGATGCGCTCCGCGGCCAGGGCGAAGTCGATCATCAGGATCGCGTTCTTCTTGACGATGCCGATTAAGAGAATCACGCCGATTATGGCGATGATGCTCAGATCCATGTGAAAGATCATGAGCGCGAGGACGGCGCCCACTCCGGCCGAGGGCAGAGTGGAAATAATGGTGAGGGGATGGATGAAACTCTCGTAGAGAATGCCGAGAACTATGTAAACGGCCAGAAGCGCGGCGATGATGAGAATCGGCATGGAATCCTTGGTCGCCTGAAATTGCTGCAGGGTGCCGGAGAACATGCCAGTAACGGTGTCGGGCATTCCGATTTTTTGCTCCATGGCCAGAATGGCGCCGGCAGCGTCGCTGAGAGCCACGCCCGGGGCCAGATTGAAGGAAATAGTCACCGAGGGATATTGCCCCTGGTGATTCACGGCGAGAGGAGCGGTTCTGGTTTCGTAATGTGCGATGGCGCTTAAGGGAATGACCCTTCCTTGCGCGGCCCGTAAGTAGACGTCGTCCAGGCTCACCGGCGACTGCCAGAATTTCGGTTCGACTTCGAGCACGACGTGGTACTGGTTGATATTGGTGTACATGGTCGAAACCTGGGCCTGGCCGAAGGCCTCGTAGAGCGAGTTATCGATCATCTCAGGAGTGATGCCGAGGCGGGAAGCGGTGGCACGGTCGTAAGTGAGCATGCTCTGAAGTCCGCTGTTTTGCTGGTCGGTATTGACGTCCGTTAGTATGCGTATTTTCCGCATATTCTGGAGAAGCACAGGGCCCCACTGCACCAGATCCTGCAGATTGTCGCTCTGAATAGTGTACTGGTATTGGGCGCTGCTTCCCCGTCCGCCGATACGGAGGTCCTGCGAAGCCTGCATAAAAGTGTTTGCGCCCTGCACGGCAAAAAGTTTGGGGCGAAGGCGATCCACAATCTGGCTGGAAGTGGCATTGCGTTGATTAAAAGGCTTCAGACCTACGAAGATAAAGCCGCCATTGGTGGAGCCGCCGCCACCGGTGAATGCCATGGCGTTGGCAACGCCGGGATCCGCTTTGACAACGTCGACAATACGCTGCGTAGCCTTTTGCATGGCTTGAAAAGAAGTATCCTGCGGACCCTGGATGCCTCCGAAAACGACGCCGTTATCTTGCTGCGGGAAAAATCCCTTGGGGACAATCCAGAACAGATAGATGTTGAGCCCGACAGTTAAAAAAAGAACGGCCAGGGTGATGCCGGGATGTTCGAGGACCCATCCCAGGCTGCGTTCGTAGAAGCCCAAAAGTGAAGTGAAGGCGCGCTCGCTGAGCCGGTAAGCAGCACCGTGCTCCTCCTCTTTGACATGGCGGAGCAGGCGGGAACACATCATGGGCGTGGTGGTTAAAGAAATCGCAAGGGATACCAGGATGGCGACGGAAAGAGTAACGGCGAACTCGCGAAAGAGGCGACCGACGATTCCGCCCATGAGCAAAATGGGGATAAAGACGGCCACCAGAGAGATGCTGATGGAGAGAACGGTGAAACCGATTTCACTGGCGCCCTTGAGCGCGGCCTGCATGGGCTTCATGCCCTGCTCAAGATAACGGGTGATATTTTCGATGACCACGATGGCATCGTCGACCACGAAACCGGTGGAAATGGTGAGCGCCATGAGCGAGAGGTTATCGATGCTGTAGTGGCAGAGGTACATGACGCCGAAGGTGCCGATCAGGGAGACAGGAACGGCGACGGCGGGAATCAGGGTGGCGCGGCCGCTCCGCAGAAAGACGAAGACGACCAGAATCACCAGCATAATGGAGACGATGAGGGTACGCTCGACGTCGCGCACGGAAGCGCGAATGGTCTGGGTGCGGTCGACCGCGATGGTGACGTCGATGGCGGAGGGAATCGAAGCCTTGAGCGAGGGGAGCGCGCTGCGGATGCGGTCCACGGTATCGATGATGTTCGCGCCGGGCTGGCGGTAAATGATAATGAGGACGGAAGGCTTGCCGTTGATGAAACCAGCGGCGCGAATGTTTTCGGTAGCGTCGGTGACATTTGCAATATCGGACAGCTTCACGGCGGCGCCATTGTGGTAGCCGACCACGAGTGGCATGTAACTGGCCGCTTTCAGAAGCTGGTCATTGGTTACGATGTCGGCGCTCGTGTTGTTATCAGCCATTTGCCCCTTCGGACTGTTGGCGTTCTGCGAACTCAGCATGGAGGCCACGTCCTGCAATCCGAGGCCATAACTATTGAGTTGCGTGGGATTGACATCCACGCGCACTGCGGGCAGCGAACTGCCGCCCACATTGACCTGACCCACTCCCTGAATCTGGGAAAGGCGCTGCTGCATGATGGTGGAGGCGGCGTCGTACAGCGCTCCGCGATCGTACACCGGGGAGGTAAGGCCCAGGACCATGATGGGAGAATCGGCAGGGTTGACCTTGCGGTAAGTTGGATTACCCGGAAGATTCGAAGGCAGGTAACTGCGCGCGGCATTGATGGCAGCCTGAACGTCGCGTGCCGCGCCATCTATGTTACGGTTCAAATCGAACTGCAGAACGATGCTGGTTGTGCCGAGATTACTGGAGGACGTCATCTCGGTGATGCCGGCAATTCTTCCGAACTGGCGTTCTAACGGGGTTGCGATGGAGGAAGCCATGATTTCGGGGCTGGCTCCGGGCAAGCTGGCGCCCACTGCAATGGTGGGGAAATCAACTTGCGGTAGCGGCGAGACGGGGAGTTGGGTGAAGGCCACCGCTCCCGCCATTGCAACGGCTAAGGTGAGGAGCGTAGTCGCTACCGGCCGCCGAATAAATGGAGAAGAGAGACTCATCGTAATTAATCCACGCTAATCAGCGGGCACGGCCTCCGGTCCACTATCCCGAGCATGGCGCGAAGACCAACGATGCGCCAGCCGGTCGAAGAAGATGTAAATCACTGGTGTCGTATACAGCGTCAACACTTGACTCAGGATCAAGCCGCCAACCATCGATATGCCCAGGGGTTTCCGAAGTTCGGAACCGATGCCGGTGCCGAGGGCTAGCGGCAATCCGCCCAACAGCGCGGCCATTGTGGTCATCATGATGGGACGGAAACGCAGCAGGCACGCTTCGTAAATTGCGTCTTCTGGCCTCTTGCCCTCTTTGCGCTCCGCCTCCAGCGCAAAGTCGATCATCATGATTCCGTTTTTCTTGACGATGCCTATCAGAAGGATGATGCCAATCAGCGCGACCACGCTGAGTTCCTGTCCGCAAATTAGCAACGCAAGAATCGCACCCACTCCTGCTGACGGCAACGTCGACAGAATGGTGATGGGGTGAATGTAGCTTTCATAGAGAACGCCGAGCACGATGTAGACAGTGATTAACGCCGCCAAAATCAAGATCGGCTCATTCGACAGCGAAGCTTGAAAGGAAGCGGCAGTTCCCTGAAACGCGCTCTGCACACTCAGCGGCATGCCAATCTCCTTCTGAGCTTTGTCGATGGCCTTGGTCGCTTCGCCCAGCGACGCGCCCGGCGCCAGGTTAAATGAGATGGTCACCACAGGAAATTGTCCCTGATGATTGACCGAGAGCGGACTGCTCTTCATTTCAAACCGGGTAATGGCGCTCAACGGAATGCCGCCGCCGTTCACCGAAGCAACCGCGCTGGGATTGGCCGAACCGGAACTGGTGGCAGTGTTCGGCGCGGCAGAAGGACTTGGCGATGCTGACGAAGCGGAATTGCCGGAAGCGGTGGTGGCAGTGACCGTCCCCGTGCCAGAACTCGTAGTAAGCGCCGACGGCGCCAGGGCTGAGCGTACGTAGATGTCCTGCAATTTCGTAGGATTCTTCTGATACTCGGGCAGCGTCTCCAGCACGATGTGGTATTGGTTCAACTGCGTGTAGAGCGTCGAAACCTGCCGCTGGCCATATGCATCGTAGAGCAACTGGTCGATCGCCTGGGGTGTAATGCCCATGCGCGAGGCTGTCACCCGGTCGATGGTCAGCGAAGCCGCGAGGCCTGATGTTTGCTGGTCGGTAGCGAGATCGCGCAGTTCCGGAATGGTCTGCAATTTGGCCATCAGCTTGGCCGTCCAAAAATTCAGCTCGCGCTGATCGGGATCTTCCAGGGTGTACTGATATTGCGTGCGGCTCACGCGATCTTCAACCGTGAGGTCCTGCACCGGCTGCATGTAAAGCGTGATGCCATCGATCTTTTCAAGCTTCGGCTGCAAGCGCCGGATTACATCCGAGGCGTTGATGTGGCGATCTTCGAGCGGCTTCAAATTAATCTGGATGCGCCCGCTGTTCAATGTCGTATTCGTCCCGTCAATCCCGATGAACGACGAAAGACTTTCCACCGCTGGATCCTGCAATATCAAATGAGTCAGTTGTTGCTGCTTCTCCGACATGGCGGGAAAAGAAATGGACTGCGTGGCTTCTGAAATGCCCTGAATAATGCCCGTGTCTTGCACCGGGAAAAAGCCCTTCGGCACGATGACATAAAGAACGATCGTCAGGACTAACGTAGCGGCGGCTACCAGCAGTGTTGCGGTTTGGCGTTGCAGCACCCACTTCAACGTTCTGCCGTAAAAGGCAATGATGCGCTCGAAAGCGTTCTCCGAAACTTCGTAGAAACGGGTTTGCTTTTGCCCATGTGTGCTTTTCAAAAGACGCGAGCACATCATCGGCGTAAGCGTCAGCGAAACCACCGCCGAGACGAGAATGGTCACACTCAACGTAATCGCAAATTCGCGGAAAAGCCGGCCCACGATGTCGCCCATAAAGAGGAGCGGAATCAGCACGGCAATCAGAGAAATCGTCAGCGATACGATGGTGAAACCGATTTGCTCCGAACCTTTGAGCGCCGCTTCGAGCGGCGGATCTCCCTCTTCGATGAAGCGAATGATGTTTTCGATCATCACGATGGCATCGTCGACCACAAAGCCCGTCGAAATGGTGAGAGCCATCAGTGTGAGATTGTTCAAGCTGAAGCCAGCGAGATACATCACACCGAACGTTCCGACAATGGAGAGCGGAACGGCAACGCTCGGAATAATCGTCGCCGATACGTTGCGTAAGAAAAGAAAAATAACCATGACGACCAGCGCCACGGTGAGCATGAGTTCAAACTCAACGTCCTTGACCGATGCCCGGATGGTCGTGGTACGGTCCGTCAGTTCATCGATTTGAATGGCGGCGGGGAGATTGCTCTTGAGCAGCGGCAGAAGCTTCTTGATGCGATCGACCACCTGGATGATGTTCGCCCCAGGCTGGCGTTGAATATTCACGATGACCGCGGGAGTTTCGTTCATCCACGCAGCCTGCCGAACATTTTCCACGTCATTGTCGACAGTAGCCACATCCGAAAGTTTGACTGGGGATCCGTTGTGGTAGGCGATCACGACCTTCTCAAAATCGGCAGCGGTGAGGAGCTGGTCGTTCGATTGAATCTGGTAGTCCTGCTGCGGACCGTCGAAGTTCCCGATGGCCTGATCGAGGCTGGTCTGCTGCAAAGCCGTGCGCACATCCTCGAGGTTGATACCGTAAGACGACAGAGCGGTTGGATTGACGCGTACGCGGACGGCGGGTTTCTGCCCGCCACTGATGCTGACTAGCCCTACGCCGGGTAGCTGCGATATTTTTTGGGAGAAGCGCGTATCTGCCAGGTCCTCGACCTGCGACAGCGGCATGGTTTTGGAAGAGAGCGCCAGCGTCAGAATCGGCGTGTCGGCCGGATTCGTCTTGCTATAGATCGGCGGCACAGGCAGATCGGAAGGGAGATAGGTTTGCGCCGCGTTGATGGCCGCCTGCACCTCCTGCTCGGCGACGTCGATGTTCAGCTCGAGCGCAAATTGCAGAACAATAATCGAGCTCCCATCGGAACTCGTGGAGGTCATTTGATTGAGGCCGGGGACTTGCCCGAACTGGCGTTCGAGGGGAGCGGTCACCGCCGATGCCATCACATCGGGACTGGCGCCGGGATAAAACGTGACCACCTGAATCGTCGGGTAATCGACCTCAGGCAGCGCGGATACGGGCAATTGCAGATAGGCGACAAAGCCCGCCAGCAAGATCGCCGCCATCAAAAGTGACGTCGCTACCGGCCGTAAAATGAACGGACGAGACGGACTCACCGCGAACTGCCTCCTGGATTGCTTCCAGAAGCTCCTCCACCGCGCGTTTCCGACGGAGCCGATTGATTGCCTGAGCTCGGCTGCTGCTGGCTTTGTCCCGCTGCGCCGTTGCCACCACCTGCCAGCGGACGCACCATAACCTTGGCCCCATCAAGCAGTCTGTCGAATCCGTTGACCGCGACAACTTCCTGCGGTTCAACCCCCTGTACGGCGGTATTCGTGCCATCCGTAGTGCCGGGAGTAATTGACCGCAGCGAGGCCGTCTGCCCATCTTTAATCACGTAAACAAACGCTCCTTGAGCGTTGCGCTGAATCGCCGGACTCGGGATCAAAGTCACACTATGTTGCGTGTCGACGAGCAGCTTGATGTTCACGAATTGGCTCGGGAACAGAGCTCCGTCCTTGTTATCGAAAATAGCTTTAAGCTTCAAAGTTCCAGTGGTTGGGTCGATAACGTTATCCAGAGTCAGCAATGTGCCAGATGCCAGCTTGGTTCTTTCATCACGGTCATAAGCCTCCACTGTCAATTTCTTCCCCTTGCGCAATTGTTGTTGAATCTGGGAAAGCTGATCTTCGGCAATGCTGAAAATGACCGTAATCGGCTCCAATTGCGTGATCACCACGAGAGCAGTGGTGCTATTCGCCTGCACGATATTTCCTGGATCCACCAGCCGCAGGCCAACCCGCCCGGCGATCGGTGCGGTGATATGCGTGTACACGAGGTTGACCTTGGCATTGGCCAATTGGCCCTCGTCATTTTTTACCGTGCCTTGATCCTGAAAGACGACCTGCTCTTGATCTTCGTATTGCTGCTTGGCGATGGCGTTGCGGTCTAAGGCTTGCTTATAGCGATCCAAGTCGATTTTGGCTTCATTCAGCACTGCCTGATCGTGTGCCAACTGCCCCTCGACCTGCGTCAACGCCGCCTGATACGGGCGCGGATCGATCTCGATCAGCGGGTCGCCCTTCTGCACCATTTGCCCTTCGTGGTAGTAGACCTGCGTAATCTCGCCCTGCACACGGCTTGTCACCGTCACGGTGTAGACGGGCGTAACCGCGCCCAGCGCGTTCAAGTTGATTCCAATGTCGCCTTGATGCGCAACTGCGGTCGACACCAGCACTGGACGCGAGGCCATGTCCATCATGCCCTTCGCCGCAGGATCGGTGCCGCGCCGCTCGTACCATGCCAGCGCGACTAACAGTAAGACCACCGCGACGAGCACCCAAATCCACCGGTGCTTCTTAGGGCTCGTCGAATTCCCGTTCACGTCCCGCTCGAACTCGGGCTCAACCAAGTCGGGTGGTTGTTCCGCCGTTCGTCGCTCTATCACTCGTTGTTCTGTCAATCGCACTCCTCATCGGTCAGGGAGAGTTCGCTGCTAGTCTTGAAGTTGAAATGCGCCTGTAAGGGCGATGCCGGGACAAGTTTTTTCGAGGAAAGACGCAGCGTCACGCACATCTACGCCCCGAACCTTTCTGCTGCATCTTAACACTTATATTCCACCATGTTTTGACGTGCGAGAGAGCAAAATCGGGTCAATTTTTTTGTGAAGAATTGTCAACACTTCCAGCTTCGGCTCAAATCGCGTACGCGTATAATTCAGCCCGTGACTGTCGTCCATAGCAATAAAGTCGATGGCAATAAATCCGCCGCCAAGGCCCGACCCGCCCTGCCCGTAGAAACTCAAAGATCGTTCGTCGGGCGATCGTTTATCTGGCGCTTGTTGCTGGCTCTGGTCGTCTTCTTGTTGATCGCCTACATCACCGATTATTGCGTCTTTCGATATCGCGTGTCGGCTAATCGCCAGCCCTTTGGCAGCATCACCGTCGAACATTACGACGCGATCGCTCATAAAGATGGCAAAGCCGAGCTTATTTTCGATCCACCTGTGCAGCAGACTTGCGTCCACGCAGTTTTCCCGCACGCCGGCAATCCTCCTTGTTGGTATCTCAGCCGCCATACGGAGCAGCGAACCGACATTTGATCCAAATACCTAATGACCGCAGCCATCCGACCGACCGAACCCAAGGACCTCGCGGCCCTCGCGCAATTCCTCATCCGCATCTACAAGTTCGACCCATCAGACCATCACGCTGACCTCGACTTGCTGGAGTGGAAGTACCTGAGCCAGCAGCCCGAAGGCGAAGGCAATCGCAGCTACCTGCTTGAAAAAAATGGCCAGATCGCAGCCCACTGCGGAATTTGCCCAGTAACTTTTCATCTGCCAACCGCCGCCACCGTCCGCAGCGTAACGATGATGGACTGGGCCGCCGACCCATCGATCCCGGGAATAGGCATAAGGCTCTTCCGTCATTTGATGGAGATGGCTCCGACTTCTTTCGTTATCGGCGGCGCGCCACCTACTCGAATGATTATTTCCCGCCTGGGCTTTCGACTGATGGGAAATGTTCCGACTTACAGCGCATGGCTGCGACCCTGGCGTGAATTTCGGACACGTCCCATGACCGGAAGATCGACGCTGCGATTACTGCACGGACTTACACATCCCACGCGCGCTCGCACAAATCGAGCGGGCGAGTGGGCTTGCGTTCAGGTAAGTCAATTCGATGATTCGGTTCTTCCCTTATTAACCAACAGTAAACGCAAGTGGACGTTTTGCCAGCGAACACTCGCGGGCCTGAATCATCTGCTGCTATGTCCTCGCCCCAAAATGCAGGGATTTTTGTTGAAGCGACGGGGCGATCTTGTCGGTTATTTCGTCATCGGATCAGCGGGCTGGGAATCTCGCGTGCTCGATCTGGTCGTGGACTCCGGAGACGCGGAAGACTGGAGTGTCGGGTGCGACCTGGTCACGAAGGCGGCCAGACTCAACCCGGAAGTCTGCCGGATTCGAGCGCTCGCCGCCGTTCCAATTCTGCGCCGGGCGCTAGAATCGAATGGCTACTGGCGCCAATACGACGAACCGATCATGCTGCATGACCCATCGGATCTCCTCGACCACGCCTTCCCGGTGAGCTTTCAGTTCTTCGACGGCGACTCAGGTTATTGACGCTGACTATCGAAGTAGGCCCGCTGCGCTAGAATTTCCCTGACTTCGAAAGGCACCTTGAGATTCGTCAGCCCCGCCCTGAAGCACTTGGTTTTTCCGGCGTTATCGAAGAGCGGCTACCTGCGCCACGCGGCGGGTGATGGCCCAGCGGTCGTCACCTATCACGGCGTATTCCCATCAGGATATGAAATCAGAAATTCCGCGCTGGATGGCAACCTCATGCACGCCGAGGCGCTGCGCCGCCAGCTCGAGCTTCTAAAGCGGCGTTATCATGTGATCACTCCCGACGAATTCTTGCGTTGGTCTGAACTGCAATGGAGTGAGGAAAAAAGCGGCGATGGGAAAAGTTCTCAAGAGAAACGCGCTGCCGTAAAGCAGTCGCTCCCTCCGCGTTCCATCCTTTTGACTTGTGACGACGCGCTTCGCAACACGCTCACGGAAATGGTTCCCATCCTGCACGACTTCGGCTTATCGTGCCTCTTCTTTGCCACCGGCGCGTCTGCTGAACCGACGCCTTCCATGCTCTGGTACGAGGAACTCTACCTCATGGTCTTAGACGCAGCCGGGCCGATCGCGTTGAACCTGCCGGAAGCGGGCATCAGTATCAACAACGTTTCACCGAGGCCGAAACAACGACACGCCTTCTGGTGGAGCTTAGTAGAAAACTTCTCGCAATTCAGCGCACCATCGAGGCGCGAATTTCTGAACCGTATCCAGCAGCAGTTGGGTCTTTCAGAAAACTGGAGATCGAAATTCGTCGAAGACACGCGCCTGGCAGCCAGATTTCTTACCCTTGACAAATCTGGCTTGCAGCAGCTCGCCGCAGCCGGAATGGGCGTCGGCGCCCACAGTCTCTCGCACCCAATATTCGCCCGCGCTTCAGACGACCTCGCCTGGCAGGAAATTTCTGGAAGCAAAACTGTCCTCGAAAAAGCTCTGGGGCAGCCGGTATGGGCCTTCGGCTACCCCTTCGGAAATACTGCAACTGTCACTCGACGAGATTTGAACTTCGCAGAGCGAGCCGGTTTCCGGTGCGCCTTCATGAACACGGGGGGCGGCTTCGGCGCTACGAATTATCGCTTCGCCATTCCGCGAGTCCACGTAACCGCCCACATGAGCTTGTCTGAATTCGAGGCCAATATCTCGGGCTTCTACCGCTCACTGCGGCTCCGCTTTTCGAAGAGGAAGAACGAGGAAGAGCAACTAAGACCTACTTCTTGAGCACTTCAAGCAATAAGACGCCGTTCACTGGCACTTGTAATTCGATCAATCCTTTCGATAGTCGCATACTTTGCACCGGAGAGTCTTCCGCCACACGATTCAGTTCGCTCACTTGCGCCCGCGTTGGATACTGCGGGCTGCCCATCTTCTGATAAGCGGCCAGGGTGTTTCCATGTTCCGAATCGGCGCGGCTCACGCGAACGCGGCTGTTTGAAGGCACGCCGTGAATCTCGAACTCGATCGGAAGCGCGGATCCCTTCTTGTCAGGATCAACCAGATTCCACGCAGCAATAACCAGGGAACCGTCGCGCTCGCGAGTAACTAGAATGTTAGATGGGTCCGATCCCTCTACCACCCGCTCCGGCCCCAACTTATGCAGTAATGCAAACGCACTGTAACTCGGCTTCTTAATACCGCCGAGCGCAACTAAGCCGAAGCCTCCATCAAAAGGCTCACTCCTGGGCCCGTTCTCCTCAAATACGTCGCTGAACGTCCAGAATGACATCATATCCACGAGCCCATCACATTGCCGTATGTCATCGGCAAGCGCGGCGCCCACATACGTTGTATCTCTGGCATGAAGCATTCCGAAGGATGGAACATTCCACTCGGTCCACATCAAGGGCAAACCAGGACGTGGCGAAGACGCAATTTGATCATGCACCTTCTTAATGGCCCGGCACACCCTTTGATCCATCGGGATATCTTCACTTGTTCCGAAGAGATCCTGTACAGTGTCATCGGCATAGCCGTGACTGGAAATGAAGTCAGTGGGAACATTCTCCGCCGCAACGTGCTGAATAAACGCATCTACCCAGTGTGCGGATGAGGTTGCAGGCCCACCGACACGCAGACGCGGACTTACTGCCTTCAGAGCTCTTGCCGTATGGTCGTATAACTCGAAGTAAGTAGCCTGCTTCGGCTCACCCGTCCAGAAATCGATGTTAGGTTCATTCCACACTTCGAAATACCACTTACTTACTTCGTCGATCCCGTAGCGATCTACCAGGTGTTGTGCCAGCGCATGGATAAGATTATCCCATTTCTTGTAGTCTTTTGGCGGCGAGACGATCTGCTTATACCAGAAAGGATGCACATCCTGCCGCAGCGCCAGTTTCCTCGGCATGAAACTGATTTCGAAAAATGGCCGCACACCATTCTGCAGCAAACCATCATAGATCTGATCGACATAAGCGAAGTTGTAAATGGGATTGCCTTGCGCATCCTCATCGTAGACACCATCTTCATCGTGCAAGATGTTATGAAAGCGGACGTAATTGAACTCAGTTACCTTCTTTACTTCGCGAAGGTCATTGCGGTAACTCTCACGTAAGGTGAGAATGGCACGTCCCGAGCCGAATGTCTGCTCCCAAAAGTGAGGGAACGGCCGTCCGGGAGCATGCGCATCGATAACTACTTTCTCAGGCGAAACCTGCGCCGGACACAAAGCAGGAAGCAATGTCAACGCAAACAGAACGCCGAGGGTGAAACGTAAGAGTTTCATAAGCGATTCTTTACGGTAAGACTTCCAACTGGGCGTCCGACCCGCTGGCGGAATCCGGACTGATCCACACGGTAACCTTAGCCGGCTCGACTGTGAATTGGTTGCGATCATTCCAGATGGCAAAGACTTCTGGACCCAGTTGAAATGTAACTTCCTTTGTTTCTCCCGGAGCAAGCGCAATTTGCTGAAATCCTTTTAAGGCGCGTACTGGCTGAGCCGTACTCGTCCCCTGCAGCCTTACGTAAAGCTGAACTAATTCTTCGCCGGCCCGCACGCCGGTATTAGTTACAGCAGCCTCTACAGTAATGGCGTCTGTTGCACCAGGTCGCGCACCTAAAGTCGCGTTTAAATTCCCAGCTCTAAGTTGATTCTTATTGATCTTAGTCTGTCCGTAACTAAAGCTGGTGTAAGAGAGCCCATAGCCAAACGGAAATTGCGGCAAGTTCTGCTCGTCGATGTAACGAGAAACGTACTTAGACTCCACATCGGTTGGAGGGTGTTTAAGGTCAACCTTACCCGGCGGCCTTCCCGTACTTAGGGCGTCGTAATAAAGCGGTTCCTGTCCGACGCTGCGCGGCCAACTTACGACCAACTTTCCGCTAGGATTCGATTCGCCGAAAAGCGTGCGGGCCAGCGCCAGTCCCACTTCTGTTCCGGGAAACCACGCGGCCAGCACCGCCGGCACATGCTCAAACGCCCAAGGCAACGTGAGCGGACGCCCACTGAAAAGAATCAGCACCACCGGCTTGCCTGTGCTGACTAAGGCTTCGAGCAATTCCTCCTGCCGCCCGGGCAGGCCGAGGTGCGCGCGCGACGCCGCTTCCCCGCTCATGGCGGGGGACTCGCCCAGCGTGAGGAACACCACGTCGGCGCGCTTGGCAATCTCGACCGCGGCCGCAATCTCCTCGTCGCTCGCCTTAAGAATTCCGCCGCCTTTGGCGCGCAACACGTTGTTCTCTCCCAAACGTCGCTCTAACTCGGCAGGAAAAGACAAGACTCCGGCCTTTGGAGGGCTAGAAGTTCCCTCCGGATCAGAAGGATTGTCAGCCAGCGGCCCAATCACCGCCACCGTCTTCACGTCCTTCGAGAGCGGAAGAAGTGTTTTGCCCCCGACCGGCGAATTCTTCAGCAGAACAAACGAGCGCTCGGCAATGGTCTGCGCCAACTGCAGACTCTCCGGCAAGAAGAACGCGCTCTGAGCACGGCCTTCATCAACATAAGGATGGTCGAATAAACCGAGCGCCAGCTTTACGCGCAAAACCCGGCGCACACTTTCGTCAACGTTTGCCATCGGCACCGCGCCAGATTGAACGAGTTGCGCCAGTTGATCGTGATAGAGGCTGCTCGCCATATCCATGTCAACGCCCGCCAGCAGCGCCTTGCGCGCAGCTGCGGCATCATCGACGGCAATCCCATGCGCCACAAGTTCGCCGATCGAAGACCAGTCGCTCACGACCATTCCTTTGAATCCCCACTCCTTCCGCAAAATTTCTGTGAGAGTAAATGGATTCGCCGAAGCCGGCACGCCGTCGAGCGAATTGAACGCGCTCATCACAGTCGCGGCTCCGGCATCAACCGCTGCATGAAATGGCGGCAGATAAAATTCACGCAACGTGTGCTCCGAGATCTCGGTCGAGTTGTAATCCCGGCCCCCCTCCGCCGCACCATAACCCACATAGTGCTTGACGCACGCCGCCATGGTGTCCGGCGCATCGAGACGAGCGCCTTGATAGCCGCGCACATACGCTGCGGCCATTGCCGACCCAAGATATGGATCTTCCCCGGCGCCTTCCGCAATGCGGCCCCAGCGCGCATCGCGCGCAACGTCGACCATCGGAGAAAACGTCCAGCGGATGCCAATGGCCGAAGCCTCCGACGCCGCCACGCGAGATGCTCTCTCCACTAAATCCGGATCCCACGTCGAAGCCATCCCCAAAGGAATAGGAAACTCCGTCCTGAATCCATGAATCACGTCGAGCCCGAAGAGCAGCGGAATATGCAACCGCGATTTCTCAATCGCAATCCGCTGATACTCATTAATGAGCGGAGTCTCAATTACATTCAGCAGGGCGCCAATCTGCCCCCGCGCAATCATCTCTTTATAATCACTGCGCCCCGTCCCCGGCCCTGTCGGTTGCCCTGCGGAATACTGCACCAGTTGCCCGATCTTTTCGTCTAACGTCATACTCTTAAGAATGGATTCGACTCTGGCATCAAGTTTCGGATCTGCAACCCCCGATTCGCTCGCACCCTTACGGCTTTCAAACGCCGGCGTCTGCCCTTGTGCTGACAACCAATACTGACCGAGGCAGAGCGCCGCGAAAAGCAGCGCCCGCGATCGCCGCCCACGCCATTTCAGCCGGACACCAGCCGCTACCGCCCCTCGCCCAGCCAGCCCCATTCTTCAACCCCTCGAACAAATTCGATTCTGTACTGAACTAAATCGCGTTAGTTGAACGACGACGGTCTGTATGAGACTACGTTCGTGTCGCCGCTGTCAATAGTTCAGGAAGAAGAGCATGAATAACGCAGGAACGGTCGACCATAAACCGCATCAAGATCTCTGCTTGCCCCCGCGATTTCATTGTGCGAGACTGCGCCGGTGGCAATTAAGAAATCGAAACCGAAGTCGTCCAGCGAATCCGCCGCGCACTCCACCCGGCGTCCCATGAGCCTCAAGAAACTGGCCGAGCATCTCGATCTCTCCCCGGCTACCGTCTCTCTGGTCATCAATCGCTCCAGCGTAGCCGATTCCATTCCTCAGGATACTAAGGATCGCATCTTTGCCGCTGCCCGCAAGTTCAAGTACCGAGCCAATTTCTTTGCCCGTTCGCTCCGTACCCAGCGCAGTTTCACCATCGGCGTCATCGTCCCGGAAGTTAGTGAGGGATACTCCGCCTCCGTCATGAGCGGGGTCGAAGACTACCTGCTCCAGGAGGGCTACTTCTACTTCGTTGCCAGTCACCGGCACCGCTCCGATCTCATCGACGAATATCCGCGCATGTTCCTCGAACGCTCGGTCGACGGCCTCATCGCCGTCGATACTCCCTGGCATCTCAACCTTTCCGTGCCGGTTGTCACCGTCTCCGGGCACAACGAAGTCAAGGGCGTCACCAATATTGTGCTTAACCACCAACGGGCCGCGGAGCTAGCATTGAAGCACCTCTTTCACCTCGGTCACCGCCGCATCGCCTTCATGAAGGGCCAGGAGTTCAGCTCCGATACGGAGGTTCGCTGGTCGAATATCGAACATGTCGCTCAGCAGCTTGGCTTGAAGATCAATCCCCGCCTTGTCACCCAACTCCAAGGCGATTCGCCGTCACCACAGCTTGGCTACATCGCGACCAAGGTTCTGTTGGCATCGCGCAATCCGTTCTCCGCGCTCTTCGCCTTCAATGATATTTCTGCCATGGGCGCGATTCGCGCCCTGCGTGAAGCTGGCAAGCAGGTTCCAGAAGATGTATCCGTCATTGGATTCGACGACATTCAAAGTGCCGCTTTCCAGAATCCTGGATTAACCACTGTGCGCCAGCCCTTGCGCGAGATGGGGAGGGCTGCCGCCGAAATTCTTCTCAAGCGCATCAACCGCCCCGGATCTGAGCTTCGCGATCAACACATTGTGGAACCCGAACTGGTGATACGAGAAACAACCTATCCCGTGCCCACCGGAACTCTCGTGACGGCGAAGTGGCGGCCTTAACCAACCTATCGCTTCTCATAGCAATCTCCGCATTTTCATAGAGACGAGCGGAGTTCCATAGGCGTGATCTTGAGAACGACGCTTGTCTCCCGCCCGCCTGCCCGTCTAAATTTAGCGCTGTGATAGATATGCGATGAACCTCTACTAAATCGCTTTTTTACCGATTTAGTAAGAAGTGGTACATGGTTTGCAAGAGCGTCACGATAGTTTGGCAAAATCCAGGGCGGTCGTGGAGGAATTCAGTCGTATCAAGTTGGGAATCCGCCGCCAGAACGTTTGGGGAAGTGAGCAATTTTGCACAGACCGACCGACGCCTGGATGACTAGGGTGTTGGATTGCATAACTCAGCTTCTCGCAAAATGGCGTAGTTATTTAGTGCATCAACTGAGATTTAGCAAACGCACTTTTTGATCTGAGGAGAATTCCATGAGGCGTTCCACTTTGGCAGTCCGCGTCGCACTGCTGATCGTCAGCATCGTTGCATCGACCGCATTAGTCCAGGCGCAGTATCGAACTTCCATTCAGGGCGTGGTGACCGATTCCACGGGCGCGGTCGTTTCAGGCGCCACTCTCACGCTGATCAATCCCGCGACCGGCGAAAAGCAAGTCAGGACGAGCGATGCAGCCGGCGTGTTCAACTTCAACGCTCTAGCCGCCGCCGCAACCTTCCAGTTGGAAGTTGAAAAAAACGGCTTTCAGAAGAAATTCCTCGACCATATCGACCTGATTCCCGATCAAGCGAACGCTCTCAATGTGGTGCTTGCGATCGGCTCCGCATCGACAACCGTAAACGTTGACGCATCGGCGCTACCCGCGCTCGATACCGAAAGCGCTTCGCTCAACGGCGTCGTCACCGATAACCAGATCCAGCTCATGCCATCCTTCGGCCGCGACGTCACCAAACTTACGCAACTAGCTCCCGGCATGTTCAACGATGGTTCGCAAGCCGGCGGTGGCGGGCAATACACTCTTCCCGGCACACAGAGTCAACCCACGTCTTCGGGTGGATCGACTGGGATCTTCGCGACCGAAAATCTTGTTCAGGGTTATTCCAACGGCAACCAGGCTCAGAACACCGGCGTTTCGATTGACGGCATCAGCACTACCAGCGCCGTCTGGGGAGGTGCAACGGTCATCACCCCGTCAGAAGATTCAGTCAGCGACGTAAAAGTTGTCACCAACAGTTATGATGCCGAGGACGGCCGCTTCACAGGCGCACAAGTTCAGATCACTTCCAAAAGCGGCACCAACGACTACCACGGCAGCCTCTTCTTCACCACTCACCAACCGAACCTGAACGCCTATCAGCCGTACTTTGGCTATGGTACTAGATCACAACGGGATGACAGTAAGTTCAATCAGTTCGGCGGCAGCGTCGGCGGCCCCATTTGGAAGAATAAGATCTTCGCCTTCTTCAATTATGAGACCGTGCGCGAGCCCAATGCGAATGTTATCGGCAGCGGATGGTACGATACTCCGCAGTTTGATGCCCTGGCGACCGGCGGGGGGCCCATTGCAGCGAAGTATCTCAGCTTTCCCGGGAATGGCGTGGTCAATCTCGGCCTCGTCCCGAACACTAACTGCGGGAGCGCCGGCCTGATCGAAGGTGTAAACTGTGCAACCGTAGCGGGCGGTCTCAATCTCGGCACCCCATTGACCACGGGTGTGGGTACGCAGGATCTGGGCTGGACGGAGCCTGGCAATCCGGGCTGCGGCGGCGCTGGCACAGGCTGCGGAACGGCGGGTAGCCCCCTAGGTACAACGCCAGATATTGCGGACTACATCACGTCGAATCCGACAACCTTTAATGCAGCGCAGTACAACGGCCGCCTTGATGCAGATGTCACCGCAAGGGACCGCATTGGATTTGCCATCTACTGGGTTCCACTCACGTCCAGTAGACTCAATGGCAATCGTGCCTACGACACCCTCCATCACAGCCAAGTCAACGATGCGTTTTCCGTCATCTGGAACCACACGTTCTCGCCGACCTTGCTCAATGAACTTCGCGCCAATGCTGCCGGGTGGCGCTATAACGAGGTTTCAGACAACCAGCAGTCGCCGGTTGGATTTCCCGTGGACGACATCGGTCTAATTGGCAGCATCACGCCGGAACAATTCGGACCGAGTGTTGGCAACATCCTCAATCAGTGGACTTACAGCTACAAAGACGTGGCTACCAAAATTTTCGGACGCCATACCATAAAGTTTGGCGGTGAGGCTACTCGTCTGTTTTACCTGCAAGAGCAGACTTATAACGGCGTTCCCAACTATAGCTTCTATAACATGTGGGACTTCCTGAATGATGCGCCGCACAGCGAGGGCGGGGGCTTCGATCCTAATACTGGTGTGCCCACAACGTTGCGCCAGGACGACCGCGAAAACCTCATAGGTTTCTTTGGCCAGGATGATATTAAGCTGCGACCGAACCTCACCATCAATCTCGGATTGCGTTGGTCTTATTTTGGCCCGCTCTCTTCCAAGCAGAACAACATGTACCGGGCCACACCGGGTGCCGGGTCGGACTATCTGACCGGCTTGACCGTCAGCAAGGGAGACTCCTGGAACGCGCAGAAAGATAACTTCGGTCCTGAAATCGGTTTTGCATGGAGCCCGAGTAAATTTAACAGCCGGCTCGTGTTCCGCGGCGGTTACGGTCTGAACTATAACCAGGAAGAGATTGCGATCTCGGCCAATATCGACCAAAATCCGGGGCTGGTGGTATTTCCGGGTTTTACCTCTCCATCCCCGTCCGCGATTAATCCTGGAATCTTCTACGCTCTTTCCAACAGCCCGACCAACCTTTACGGCTATCCAGCGAACCCGAATGTGAAGTCCCCTTTAGGTCCCAATGGGTTGCCGACCACCGGTTCGACCGGCGTCGAAATCTTTCCCAACACCCTTCCCACGATGCGGACTCATCATTACTCCTTCGATATGCAGTACGAGCTCGGTCACCAGTACGTAATGTCACTGGGATATCAGGGAAGCTTATCGCGAAACATCTACTTTCACGAGAACCCACTGGCAGTGCCTGCAGTACAAGGAGACGCACTGAATCCGCAACTCAGCGGAAACGACTACTGGGGCGTGAATGGCCGCGGCAATTACAACGCTATGCTCGCAGAATTGAAGCATCAGTTCTCGCGCCAGTTCATGGCCGATGCTCAATACACATGGTCGAGGAGCATGGACACCAGCTCCGCGCCCTACTCGGAGCAGCCCTATCCGTACGATCCCACCCTCAGCTACGGACGCTCCGACTATAACGTCACCAATGCATTCAAAGTGTTTGGCATGTGGCAACCGACGTTTTTTCGCGGCGGCAACAGTTGGGTCGACAAAATCGCTGGGGGCTGGTCGCTTAGTGGTATTTTCAACTGGCACTCCGGATTTCCATGGAGTCCTATGGTAAGCGTCCAGGGCGGACAGCTGTATTGCGGGAATTGCGGTTATTCCAGCTTGTTTCCTGCGGGTTATCTGGGTGGCGCTGGCCACGGCACAAGCAATGAAGCATTCGAACAGACTGCAGCCGGTCCCAGCCAGAACTTTCCCAACGGCGGCGCGGCCTATTTCTCGACGCCGACTTATACTGCCTACAACTGCAAAGCCCCGGCCACGTGCGGTGGAACCGCGCTTCCTCAGAATCCCGGCGTTTACCGTAACTCGCTCACGGTTCCAGGATATAAGGACGTGGATTTGACGATCTCCAAGGGCTTTGGCCTGCCGAAGATGCCGGTACTGGGAGAAAACGCCAGGTTTGAGCTGCGAATGGATGCCTTCAACGTCTTCAACAATTTGAACCTGAGCCCGGGTAGCATCTCGAACAATATTGCAAACTCAAACTTCGGCACGATTTCTAGCGCGCTTGCCGCCCGTGTGCTGACTCTGGGGGCTCGCTTCAGCTTCTAGTTACAGCGTCCGGCCCTTCCCCAAGGCGCACTCGAATTTCGGGTGCGCCTTTTCTTATTTGCGTTCTCGACGCGTCTGCTCCGCGCATTCATTTCCTTCGCGCCAATAGGCTGGCGCGGAATCCGCACGCGACTTTTATTTTGGTGAGGTTGGACTCTGCGGCTTTTTGGCAGGCGAGGCTTTTCGCGGGGAAGGGGCGGGAGTATTTGTCGGGGGCGGCGGAATCGGCGCAACCACTTCCGGCGGCGCATCGCTTAATACTTTTTGAAAAAATCCGGCGGGCACTACGGCTGTGAGAATGGCTCGATCGCCCGACTGCTGCACTTTGAGGCTGTCGAAGAAGTTTTTTACATCCGGATCCGTGCCGTGCACGCCGACGCTGCCCTCGGCGGCGTGAAACAGGCTGAGAAAAGTGGCCGTCTTCTCGGTGATGGCCTGCGCGTCGGCATCGCTATCGGTGAAGGCCACGGCGCGCAGGTGCAGAGCGCGAAGATAGCGCGCGGAAATGACCGCCACGGCAGGCTTCGGAAACAAGAAACTCCAACTGCCCAATCCGTCCAGCGATCCCATCTCGGGCGTCACGCGCAGCACCGCAAACGACAGGCTCGCCAGCGGAACTTCCTTATAGAACTTTCGCAGCAACCATGGCCCGCCGAACGGCGACGCCAGTTTGCGTGACCGGTCGAGAATGCCGCGAATCACTTCAGGATTGGGATGGTTCGAGACCGCGACACTGTCGTAATTCAGAATGACCACACGCACCGTGCGTCCTTCTAGCGGAATGTTGTAGATCTCAAAGCCGCGGTAATCGTCGATGGAAGAAGACAGCTTCTTGAGATACGCGGTCAGGCGGGCCGAATCGAACTTGCCGACGAAGACCTCGGAGAAGCGCAGCTCCGAAGGCGTGCCGGAGCCCGCCTTTCCCCAACTCTGCGGGTAGTGTATGGCGAAGGCGGCCTGCTCCAAGTCGCGCTCCCACTGGAAACTCGTCTCTTCGACAAAATTCTGATATTCCGGCTCGCGCGAAACCGGAGGCAGATGACCGGCGGCATTGAAGGTCCGAATCCATTGAAGATTGACGTAGAAGAAACCGTCCGCTCCCGGAAGCAACCGAGCTGCTTCCGGCGGAGCGTGCTTGCGCAGCGTGATTATCAGAGCAACAGCCGCAACAATCAGCAACAGAACAACAAAGATGGGGAGGCGGCGTCGAATGCGCATCGAATTTGGGGGATGTTCCGCTCATCCGCTGTGACGATGCGGTGAGCGGGATAATGATAGCACCCGCTTGCCATGCCGGGAGTTGCGACAGGGCGCACAAACGCGGTCGATGCAGGACTTCGGTTGCACGCCATTTGCCCTTGTGATAACTTAAATAATTGTCCCGGACATCAGGAAGGGAACAGGGAAGTATTGTGTCCGAAAGGACCCGCTTCCACCTGCTGGCGTAGCTCAGTCGGTAGAGCATCTGATTTGTAATCAGAGGGTCGGGGGTTCGATTCCCTTCGCCAGCTCCAGATAAACAAGATTCCGGAAACAGCGAGGTTTAGGCGGCAACGCGCGCTGGCGGCGCAGTTTGAAAGCACTCCTTCAGTTTATTTTCCGGCGAGTGTAGGTGTCAGGCGGGAGTTCTCGCATTCAGTTTCCCGAGCTGAGAGTTTGCTGTCCTGTGTCGAAGTTGTGGTTTGCGCACAGCGGTGTTTTCGGATTTGCACAGGTGGGTGAGTGGTTAAAGCCAACAGACTGTAAATCTGTCCCTCTCAGGAGGTACGGAGGTTCGAATCCTCCCCTGTGCACCAGAGTCAAGTGGTTGATGGCAAAGCAGTGACGATCAAGAAGAAGTTCGTGCTGGCGTTGGTGGCTTATGCGGTGCTCGGCATTTTGGCTTGGACCACGCTGTCGGACGAGCCGATTCAAATCTTGAATGCGAACATCAGGCTGCGAACCGGGACGCTTCTGATCCTCGGATTGTTTGCGTTTCGGGCGGGACTGTATTACTGGCGGACCCGGATCGAGGATGAGCGGGCCGGGTCTAAGCCGATTGAAGACTGATTTTAAGCGTACGATTTTGAGCGGTAGGTTTTAGGCGGTACGGCGAGCCGATGTAGCTCAGTTGGTAGAGCACTCCCTTGGTAAGGGAGAGGTCATCAGTTCAATCCTGATCATCGGCTCCATGAGATTGAGGGTTTGCTGACAGCTGACGGCTGAGAGCTGACAGCTGGTTGGGCGGGAGTAACTCAGTGGTAGAGTCACAGCCTTCCAAGCTGTTGGTCGCGGGTTCGATCCCCGTCTCCCGCTCCAGAGTTTGAGCGTAGCGTTTGAGATGAATCTGCAGATGGAGCGGTAAAGGTGAAGTTTGAGCAAGGCTTAATTAAGGTCGAGAAGGAACGTGAGTTTGACGACCTGAAGTCCGCGATTGTAAGAGCTTTCGCGGCAGACAGAGTCGCAAAGTATTTGAAGGAACTCGATAGCCGCAACGTTCGAGTGCGCGATCTGGATGCTGTGTTCGCAGTAAACGCGATCGACGCAGCGGCCGAAGAGAAAGCGGGAACTGCACGCTCGCTCTATAAATCGCTACCGGTTTCGGATCAGTCGCAAGTGCGGGAGTTTTATCTCTCGAAGGTGGAAGAGGTAGACCGGGCGGTGCGGGCAAAGTTTCAGAAGCTGTATCAGTACTACTGAGTGGATCTCAGGACGACGATTGATTTGCGCAACAGCCGGCGGCGAGCCGGCGCTACAAAGGAAAACAGGAAATGGCGAAAGAGAAATTTGAGCGGAATAAGCCGCACTGCAATGTGGGGACGATTGGTCACATCGACCACGGCAAGACCACGCTG
>Ga0182024_10001203_pt1 | contig 67164 bp, 60 predicted proteins | sample P32metaG_FD_120480 | JGI IMG/M metagenome (GOLD analysis project Ga0182024, IMG submission 120480) | Permafrost microbial communities from Stordalen Mire, Sweden - P3-2 metaG (Illumina Assembly) | ecosystem: Environmental > Terrestrial > Soil > Wetlands > Permafrost | place: Sweden: Stordalen... | reverse complement strand
GTGAGCGCGAAGACCGTCGGCTGAAGCCGACGCTGCAAGCTGAAGCTCGCGCCACCGTCGTTCTTCATCAGCATCGGTGAGCCGCGCAGGCTCATGGGACTCCCTGCGGTCACGGCTCGGTAGGGCAACTCCCTGGGGTCGCGGCTCGGTAGAGAATTGGCTGAGAGGGTAACTAATTTTCGGTGGGAGTTTTTTCGATGTGGTCGACGACCAAAATGTCGACCAGGCCTTTCTTCGATTCGAGCTTGAGGCCGAGTTGGTCCTGTAAGGCTTGGAAGATGGTCGGCCCTGGATCGTCAGTAGAATATCCTGGGCCCTCGATGACCCAGTTCAGCGTGAAATCGTATTTCCCGTGCAAGTGCGTTGCGTCCATGACTGGGCGGCGCAGCTGATCCGACAATCTTCGGGCGAACTCCATCATGGATTCCTCGACCGAGCGCATCGTCGCGTGGCCGTTCCCCATGACCATCATCAGGGGTCCGCGGCCGGGTGGCAGAACAGGGAATCCGTTGTCATCCATTTTGGGTGAGCCAGGGGGCCGCGGCGCGGCCGGGCTGTCGTCCGCAATCGGTGGGGCTGCCACGGATTCTTTGAATTTCGGGCCGTTTTTTGCGACCGCCAGCTCGTATTCCGGCATTTCTTTCTTCTCGAGATGGAACGCCAGCTTGAAGCGTTCGGAAAGAAGGCTCTGCTGCATCTGCTGGAACTGCTTCTCAGTGGTTCCGGGCGGGATCTTTGCGGAGATGCTGAGTCGTGTAGAATCCGCCCAGCCTGGACCCGAAAACTGGTAATCCTTGAGGTCGTATGCGCGCATGACAAGCATGGAGAGGCTGCAGTTCTCGCAGCGGAAGATTCCCGGATCCGGCGTTCCGGGTCCGCCGGTAAACGTGGTCCGGATGAACATCCCGTTCGCCGGCAGGGCGGGCTTGATGGATGCGACTTCAAATTGCGGAGAAGGTCCAGGTGTTTGCGCGGCGGCAACAAGAATCGTCACCAATGTTCCTGAAATCGCTCGCATCACCAATAGGACACCGCTGCGGGCAAAAAGTTCCTGTAAACGCCGAAGGTCCGTTAGCAACCAGCCGGATGAACTTTCGAGGCCACTTGGCCCGGGCGTCGACACGAGTGTCGACGCGGCACGCCTGGGGGTGTCGCCACAAGCGCCGCAGACTGTCCGGCTCCGCTAGACGCTGGTAACATAGTCGGTTGGCCATGAAAGCCTTGTTTGACGTGCTTGCGCCGGGTGAGCCGGACTATGCGCTCGCCTCCGCGATCGACCCCGACCGGCTGCCGGCGCATATCGCGATCATTATGGATGGCAATGGACGCTGGGCCAGGCGACGCAATCTGCCTCGCGTGGCGGGGCACAAGGCGGGGATCGATCCGGTACGGATCACGGTGGAAACTTGTGCGCGGCTCGGTTTGCGCGCGCTGACGCTGTACGCATTTTCGGTGGAAAACTGGAAGCGGCCGCGGGCGGAAGTCGAGATGCTGTGGCGGCTGCTGCGGCTTTATCTACGCGCCGAGCTACCTGATATGGCTCGCAACGATATCCGGTTCATGGCGATTGGAAGGATCGATGCGCTGCCGGATTTTGTGCGCGCCGAGCTGGAGGAGACGGTCCGCGCCACGGCTGGGAATCGCGGACTGCAACTGAACCTGGCCATCAACTATAGCGGACGGGCCGAATTGGTGGATGCGGTGAAAGCTCTGATAGAAGATTCCCGGCGGAGGCCCGATCTGGTTATTGACGAAGAGGCAATTGGGGCGCGGCTTTACACGGCCGGAACGCCCGATCCCGACCTTTTAATCCGCACCTCCGGCGAGATGCGTGTCAGTAATTTTCTGCTCTGGCAGATCGCTTACTCGGAACTGTACGTCACCGACACGCTATGGCCGGATTTCAGCCGGGCGGACCTGCTGCGGGCGATTCTGGATTATCAGAAACGCGACCGGCGCTTTGGCGGGCTGGGCGATGCGGCTCCGTTAACTTCGGACGATTCTCTCCTCGAGACTCCTGTAAACCTTCGATGAAACGCCTGGCCACCGCGCTGGTACTGATCCCGCTGGTGGTGTGGTTGATTCTCGCCGCGCCTCGGTGGGCATTTATCGCGGCTCTCATCGTCGTTGGCGGGCTCGCCTTGCGCGAAGCGATCGGGATTGGTAAGAATGCGGTGGTCTCGGCGATCGGCGGCGCGGTTTACGTGGGCGGCGCGTGGGTGTGTGCGTACAACCTGCGCGGCGTGAATCCGCACTGGCTGCTGTTCGCATTCCTATTATGCTGGGCGGGCGATACGGCGGCCCTGTATATCGGGAAAAATTTCGGGCGCCACAAGATGGCGCCGGCGATCAGTCCGGGGAAGACCTGGGAAGGGGCGATCGGATCGGTGGTGGGCGGGGTGCTCGTGGGAGCGGTCTATGCTCACTACCTGATTCCGGGAGCGCCGCTCACAATGGTTTTGATCATTGGTACGGTGGGAAACATCGCGGGACAGGTCGGAGATCTGGTGGAATCGGCATATAAGCGTTGGGGCGGAGTGAAGGATAGCGGCAGCTCGCTGCCGGGGCACGGGGGGTGGCTGGACCGGATCGATTCGAGCTTGCTCGCTATTCCGACGGTGTACGCGATGGTTCGATTGATCGACGTTTAGCGAAATTTCAGTGTTGCCGGCGACTCGATGGCGCACGCACTTTGCGTGCCGCGTCGAGACTCATCTCGACGCCTTTGCCAGTATGAAACTCCGCCGAAGCCGGGCGTCGGCAGGAGTGCCGACGCGGCACGCAAAAGTGCGTGCGCCACATATGTCGATTCTGTTGTCGTCAATAAACACTTCGCTGACGGGTCGTTTTTTTCGACGCGAGCGAGAACCGCGGCTCCGCGGGCGCGGTGGCTGCGATCTGGGAGGCAATGTATTCGCCGACCCAGGGGCCGTGCTTGAATCCGTGACCGGAGCCTCCGCCGACCAGCCAGACGTTTTTACGATCGGGATGACGGTCGATCAGGAAATCGCCGTTCGAGGTGTTCTCATACTGGCAGACGCGGGATTCCACGAGCGGCGCGTCTGCGAGGGCGGGGAAGCGTTGGCGAAGAATGGCCCGGGTGTTGCGAAGGACCACCGGAGTGATCTCGCGGCTGCCGGTTTCGGGATCGAAGGCGGGGCCATGAGCGTCGAGGGCGATTTTGAAGCCGCGGCCGTCGAGCGCGGGGATCGAGTACACTCCTTCGCGGAATGCGATCCAGGTCGGCATGGATTTGTAGGCGGGCGGCGTGCCGAAGAAAAAAACTTCCTGCCGCGAGGGGCGGATGCGGCCGCGAAGAATTTTCGGAAAAAGTTTCGGCAGCCAGGGGCCGCACGCGTAAACTACGGTGCCGGCGTGGATGTTCGTGTCGCCCGCGCGAATTTCGTAGTCCACACCGGACGCTTCGACGACGGCTTCGACGGCGCGGCGAGCCATCAAGACTCCGCTATCGGGCTCCCAAATGCCCGCGGTTTCGCGATCCAACGTAATTTGCGGAAACTGCTTGCGTAGAGCGTTGTGGTTGAGGTCCTCGTGTTTGACGCCGCAGCGGGAGAGCGTGTCGCGAGTGGCGATCAAGTATGGATCGGAGGGAGGGGCCGTCACCAGTACACCAGTGTTGTGAAACCAAGAGGGGCAGAGCCCCTTCCACAGTTCGAGCGAACGCATAGAGCTGCGCGTGTAGATTTCGCTGGGTCCGTACGACATGCGGATGATGCGCGTTTCGCCGCCGGAACTGGATCGCGAATTTCCGGCGCCATGCTGATCGAGCAGCAGCACGCGGGCGCCACGTTTTTTCAAATGATACGCGGTCCATGCGCCGAATACGCCCGCACCCACCACCACGACATCATGCATTCTCGACACGTTATCATAATCGTCGAATGGACACCTTTAAAGCGCTCCTTGCGACCAACGAAAACGGGAAGTTTGCCGCTGCGATTCAGCAAATTCCGCTAGGCGTGCTTCCGCCTGGCGAAGTGCTGGTGCGCGTCGTCTATTCGAGCCTGAATTATAAAGACGGGCTGGCGGTTACGGGCAGGCCGGGCGTGATTCGCACCTTTCCGATGGTGCCTGGCGTGGATTTCGCGGGGGTGGTGGAAGAGTCGACTTCGGCGAATTTTAATCCCGGCGATGAAGTGGTGGTCACCGGATGCGGGACGTCGGAAGTATTTTGGGGAGGCTATGCGGAGCTGGCGCGGCTCGATCAGGATTTCGTGGTGCGGGTTCCGAAGGGAATGACGCTGAAGCAGGCGATGGGCATCGGGACGGCGGGATTCACTGCGATGCAATCGGTGATGGAACTGGAACGGCACGGGCTGAAACCGGGCGGGCGCGAGGTTGTGGTGACGGGAGCGGCGGGAGGCGTCGGGAGTGTCGCGATTGCGATTCTTGCGCAGCTCGGATATAAAGTGGTCGCGTCGAGCGGGCGGGCGGAGCAGCACGATTACCTGCGCGGGATCGGGGCGAGTGCGATTATCGACCGGGCAGTGCTCGCGACGCCTTCGAAAAAACCGCTTGAAGCGGAGCGATGGGCGGCGGCGATCGACAATGTCGGCGGCGATACGCTGGCCGGGTTGCTGCGGACGATGGCGCTCGGAGGAAGCATCGCGTCGTGCGGATTGGCGGGTGGGCCGATGGTCTCAACCAGCGTGTTTCCATTTATTTTGCGCGGAGTGAATCTGCTGGGGATCGATTCTTCACGCGTGCCAAACCCGAAGCGGATTGAAATATGGGCGCGGATTATGCGCGATTTGCCGATGGATCATCTTGACGGGATGATTCAGGTCGAACCGCTGAGTAAAATATTTGAACTGGGCGAACAGATCCTGGCGGGGAAGATTCGGGGTCGCACGGTTATCGATATCAAAGGATAAAAATGCTGGTTCGCGACAAAGTTGTCGTAGTGACGGGAGCGGCGCGCGGGATCGGCGAAGCGCTGGCGAGAAGATTTCATGCGGAGGGCGCGCGAGCGGTGGTCGCGGCCGATCTGGATGGAGCCGGTGCTGAAAAAATAGCACAAGAAACGCACGGCTTCGGCATGCGCGTGGATGTCGGAAGCGAAGCGGATATCAAACGGCTGGTCGATGAAACGATCGGGCGCTACGGGCAAATCGACTTGTTTTGCTCGAATGCCGGTATTTTCATTCCAGGAGGGATCGACGCGCCGGATGCGGATTGGCTCCAGATGCGCGACATTCATCTGCTGGCGCACGTCTATGCGGCTCGCGCCGTGCTGCCCGGGATGCTCGCGCGTGGCGAGGGATATTTGCTCCAGACGGTGTCGGCCGCGGGGTTGCTGACATCGCTCGAGTCGGTGATTTATGCGGTGACGAAGCACGCGGCGCTCGGCCTTGCGGAATGGCTCTCAATGACTTACGGCGACTCGGGAATCAAAGTCTCGGCGCTCTGTCCGCAAGGCGTGCGGACAGATATGCTGATGCAGGATCCGAATAATTTTCTGGTGGAGGGATCGGTATCGGTCGAGCAGGCGGCCGATTCGGTGATCGAGGGGCTCGCGGCGGAAAAATTCCTGATCCTGCCTCATCCAGAGGTCGCGGAATATTTCAAGCGTAAGGCAAACGATCACGATCGGTGGCTGCGCGGTATGCGGCGTCTGCGAGCCGAGGTGATGGCCAAAAAATGATGCGCTAGTCCTTACTGGCGCGTCCTTCGATTATCTCGATGCGCATCTTGTCGGGCCCTTCGATGAACGCAAACTTGACCTTGCCGCCGGCAATGGATTTGGGTTCGTCGGTTACCGTCACGCCCTCTTTTCGCAGGCGCGCGATCGCGTCGTCGAGATTGTCGACGCTGATGCCTATGTGGTCGACCACGCGGCCCTTGGTCGGCTCGAATGTTTTGCGATCCTCCCAACCCGGCATGTGCGAAGTGCGCGCATATTCGATGGGATAAATAATGATACTGACGTCGTCCATCATGAATGACGCCGACGGTCCGATTTGCACGTTCTTGTACATGTGGACTTGGGGGTTGCTACGGGTTTTTACGCCGAAATGTTTCGCGTACCACGCGCCCGCGGCCACCGGGTCTTCGCTCAACAGGTGAATATGGCCGAAATGGTGATGAGCGGCGGTGTTGAGCTCGATTAACGCATTATCGGGTCCGAGTACGTAGGCGTAAAAAAACATGCCCATTTTCGTGCCGCCGGCGATGTCGCTGATATCTGTTAGGGGCGTCGCGAACTTAGTGCCGGAGTCGAGCTGCCGCTGATACGTGGCCTTCACGTCTGCTGGATCCAAACCGGCGCCCCAGCCGAAATGCCAGATGGTGCTGACTACTTCGCTGGGCGGCGCGGAGGCGACTTTTTGGACCAAAATCCAGCTCTTTTGCGTCCAGATCGCTTCCAGCAGCCCCTTAAAACTGGCTTTTTCCGCGTCGAATTTAGTGGTGTAAAACTCGATCGCCGCTTGCGGATCGGTAGAATTCAGATGAAGATGATGGAAGTGCGCGTCGGGAAGTGTTTGCGCAAATAGAGGGGCGCACGACAGGGCGAAAATCGTAACGGAGCGAGTGCTGAACATAGAGGGAATTATACTTTAAGTTTGCGCATCCACATCCTTACTACCGGCGGCACTATCGAGAAAGTCTATTCGGAGCAGGAGGGCGCGGTGGCGAATTTAGAGGCCAAGATCGAGCGCTACCTCGGGCGCCTGCGCTTGCCCGATACCGAAATCGATATCACCCGTTTGATGAATAAAGACAGCCTCAATATGACCGATGCAGATCGCATGCTGGTGCTGGACGCGGTGCGGGCGAGACTCGACGCGCCGATCGTGATTACACATGGCACCGATACGATGGTCGAGACGGGGCTGTATTTGAAACAGTCGATTGGAGAGCTTCGATTTCCGATTATTTTGACCGGTGCGATGACGCCGCTGGGGTTTGAATCGAGCGACGGACTGCAGAATCTTACGGAAAGTTTTCTTGCCGCGCGCGCGGTCGCGCCGGGAATTTACGTGGTGATGCACAATCACGTTTTTCCGGTGGACCGGGTTCGCAAGGATCGCGAACGCGCGCAGTTTGTCAGAATCGATTAGCGTAAAATCTCTTCATGAAGAAAATCCGGTGGGGCATCCTCGGCGTCGCCAAGATCGCCACGACCAAAGTGATTCCCGCGATGCAGCGTGCCGAACATGCGGAGATCGCCGCTATCGCATCGCGCGATCCGACCAAAGCCCGCGCCGCGGCGGAGCAACTCGGTATCGCGCGAGCCTACGGCTCCTACGAGGAATTGCTGGCCGACCCATCTATCGACGCGATCTATAACCCTCTGCCAAATCATCTTCACGTTCCGTGGTCGATCCGCGCGGCGGAGGCCGGGAAACACGTGCTGTGCGAAAAACCCATCGGACTTTCGGTGGCCGAAACTCGCGACTTGATCGCTGCCCGCGACAAAGCTCACGTGAAGATCGGGGAGGCGTTCATGGCGCGCACGCATCCGCAATGGCTCCGCGCCGCTGAGATTGTCCGCTCCGACCGGATCGGCGACCTGCGCGTGGTTTCAGGCTATTTCAGCTATTTCAATCGCGATCCCAAAAACGTCCGCAACATCGCCGTGATTGGCGGCGGCGCCATTATGGATATCGGCTGCTACCCGATCACTCTCTCTCGGATGATTTTTGCGGCCGAGCCAGTTCGCGTGCGCGCGTTCCTCGATCGCGACCCCGAGTTCAAGACCGATCGCCTGGCCTCCGTGATTCTCGAATATCCGCTGGGCCATGCCAGCTTCACCTGCTCCACGCAGCTTGTCCCCTATCAAAGGATGCATATCTTTGGAACCACCGGACATATTGAAATAGAAATCCCGTTCAATGCTCCGCCGGATAAGCCGACGCGGATCTTCATCAACGATGAAGTGGAAGAATTTCCGGTGTGCGATCAGTACACCATTCAAGGCGAGCTGTTCTCACGCGCCATCCTCGAGAACACAGAAGTTCCCGTGCCGCTCGAGGACGCGCTCAAGAATATGATTGTGATCGAAGAGATTTTTCGATCAGCCGGTCACGCCGGTGCTTGATCCGCCGATACGCGGCACCACGAACGGCTTGCGGTAATCGCGGGTAAACAGCTTGTTGGCCTCGTGATCGCCGACGACGGTCATGGTCTTCTCATCGAAGTGAAGAGTGCGGCCCACGCGGTAGGCGATGTTCCCCAGGTGCATGCAAATCGTCGACGCGGCGCCCTCTTCGATTTCCGCATTCAGGTCGCTCCGCTTGCGGCTGCGCACCGCGTCAATGAAGTTCAGGAAGTGATCGCCGCCCTTGCTCATTGTGGGTCCAGTCTCATGTTTCGGACCCATCCAGGTCTGATATTTCGTGTAGCCGTCGATCGCCAGATAACCTTTGGAGCCGAAAAACGTGTTGCCGATGGTATCGGCCGCGCGGCCAGTCCTCGTATCGAACTTGCCCTCGCCGATGCCCGCTTCGTGATTGCTCTCCCAGTGGCGAACGTCGAACGCCATCAGCTTCTTTTTGCCGTTCGTATCGAACTCCAACAAACAATTAATTGTGTTGGGCGTTTCCTGATCGTCGTCGAACATGTACTTGCCGCCCATCGCGGTCACTTTCGTCGGGAACTTCACTCCCAAACCCCAGCGTGCGATATCCACTTCATGAATGCCCTGATTGCCAAGATCGCCGTTGCCAGTGTCCCAGAACCAGTGCCAGTTATAGTGGAAACGATTCTTCGTGAACGGACGCTTCGGCGCGGGTCCGGTCCACAGATCGTAATCGACGCCCGCAGGCACTTCCGAGACCGGAGTCTTGCCGATGGTGTCCCGCCACTTGAAGCACAGAGCGCGCGCCATATAGAGTTCGCCCAACTCGCCTTCATTCATTTTCTGGACGGCTTCTTTGAGCGCAACGGAGGAGCGGCTCTGGCTGCCCATTTGCACAATTTTGTCGTATTTGCGCGCCGCATGAACGATCTGCTGCGCTTCAAATATGTTGTGCGAGCAAGGCTTCTCGACATACACGTCTTTGCCGGCCTGCATCGCCCAGATCGCCTGGAGCGTGTGCCAGTGATTCGGCGATGCGATCGAGATCGCGTCGATATTCTTGTCTTCAAGAAGCTTGCGAAGATCCACATAGGTGTCGGGCTTCTTCTTGCCCATGCCCTCGACAGCCTTCACATACTTGTCCAAGTGGGATTGGTCGATATCGCACAAAGCCATTAATTCCACGTTTGGGAGCGACGTCCAGGCATGTACGTGACTCATGCCTCGTCCTCCGCAGCCGACGACGGCCATTCGGACGGTGTTATTGGCGCTGGCGAGCATCGACGAAGTGGTGGTGGCGACTGCCGCGGTCGTCATTAGGAAATTGCGTCGGTTCATGGTGCCTCCTGGCCGGGTTCGGTTACAGAATATCATTCACGGCTCGTCCGCGCATCCGCCGAACGGCACACGGTTAACATGCAGCTCAGCGCCCTTGTGAGCATGACTCGTTACAGGCTCTCACCCTTTTTGTGACAGCGGCCAGAAACAAGACTGGCGCGAGGTCCGGCTCGCTTTCACTTGGCGCTGCTCGGCTGCCTTTCGAAGATATATACCTCGTCCACGAGCCGCCCCGTCGATGTGCCGTTTCCTTTTCGAACGATCCTTTGGCTCTTTCCATCTGGCGAAACGATGGAGTTTTCAACCAGCGTCCCTGTGCTGGCCGACGTGGTTATCCTTATATGGCGCTCGTCTATACGCTCCGCCCTTAACAAACCGTCGTGACCTGGGCTGTTATGCTCCTTGCCATCCAGTACAAATGTGAACGGAGGCCTGTCAATGGCCCTGCCGTCGAGCGTCGTGTACGTGTTCTGGTAGGTGTCCTTCCCCACCAATGCAGTGACGACTGTCCGGGATTTCACCGCTTCGCCCGTTCGCCCGGACTGATCTTCCACTTTTCAAGCTGGGCGGCCATCCAGGTAGCGGCAAATGTGTCGGCGGCGAGGCATAGCGCTGCGGTGGCGATGAGCATCAGCGACACTTTGATCGTGGGATCTCCTGTCTGGTTGCGTCGGGCATTATATGCTGTGGCACACCAGAGTTGCAAACGCGCGACGCTAAGCCAGTTGCAGCCGTTTCAGCTTGATGCGCTCACGGTGGACCTGCGCAAGCTCGTACTGCGCCTGTTGAACAAGCCAGCCGTCTTCGGTACCTCCAAAAACCTTGGACAGCCTCACGGCCATTTCAGGAGATATGCCGCGCTTCCCGTTCACAAGCTCTGAAAGCGTGTTGCGCGTCACTCCAAGAGCCGCGGCACCCTCCGTAATAGTCAGACCCAAAGGCTCGATGCACTGACGCAAAACGACGCCTCCGGGATGCGGTGGATTTTTCATGGTCATGGGTTGGTTCCTTTCAGTGGTAATCGACATAATCAACGTCCGTCGCGCCATCATCAACGGAAAATCACCCGCCAGTTTGCCCGAACGGTCACCGCCCAAAAGCCTTTCATCTGGCCTTTGAGCGGATGCAACCGCAACTTCGGCTGGTTCATATGAGCAACGGTTGGGGCGGCATTAAGGGTCGCCAAAATATCCCGTAGATCGTCACCATGTTCAGGATTTACGCCCCTTGGGTCGTCGTGCTCAAACAGCCGTTTCAATCCCTTATGGCGGATTGTCCGTCTCATCTCGTACCGTAACGCGCCACGTGGCGCGTGTCAAGAACAATGTAAGCAGGGAGGCGCAACCGGCGGGAGAGTTTCCGTTCTCCTGTGGCATCGGAACGTTTTGCGGCATAACTCATCGTGAAATGAGCCTTGATTATTATCGACGAGTACTTTAGATTATAAAGTATGTCCGTCTTCGACCTGCTGTTCATCCTCCTGTTTCTCACTACCGTCGTGACTCTGTTGACCGCCGCTGTCCTGGCGATCCGCGGACGCGGCGCACGTGCCGCCAGGATTTTACTTGTCTACGCCATCTGTCTCGGCGTTTACATGAGCATCGTATTCGTCGTGGGACTCGTCACTCCACGGCGGGTTTTCAATCTAGCCGAGGACCGCTGCTTCGACGACTGGTGCATCGCCGTCCAAAATGCCGATCGCACGCCAACTCCTGAGGGAATCTCGTACGTCGTGACTCTGCGCTTGTCGAGCCGCGCCCGCCGCGTAAGTCAGCGCGAAAAGGGATTACAAGTGTACCTGACCGACGATCGGGGCAGGCGTTTCGATCCCTCTCCGGACCCGGCGACGACTCCGCTCGACGTCCTTCTCGAACCAGGCCAGGCGGTCGAAACAAGGCGGTCCTTTTCAGTGCCGAGCGACGCGCGCGAGATAGGCGTGGTGGTGGCGCACGAAGGATCGTACTGCTTCCCCGGATGCTTCATCATTGGCGACGACGCGAGACCAGTGCACAAGCGCGCCATCGTGCGGTTGCCCTGACACCTAAATTCGATCGAATAGAAGCTGTAGTCCGCCTCGGATTGCATCGACAATCGCCGGCTGGAGTCTCCCGATCTGCTCGCCGAGGTCGGCCTTATCCACAGTGGTCACTTGAGACACATTCACCACGCTCGCCTTCGGCAAATGGGCGTCTCCCCTTTTCAAAGCGACATTGCCCGGCGCGAGAGCGTGTCTCAGATTTGAGGTAATCAGGCATACCACCGTCGTCGAGATCAAGCTTTGATTGAAGGTGTCGCTTTGCACCACGACGCACGGGTGACGGTCGGCGGGAGCGGAACCCTTCGGGGGACCAAAATCGATCCAGTACACATCACCCTGGCGAATGCTGTTCACCAGCGATCCTTGATCGTCGACCGAAACTTTGCTTTTATCCGCGCGGCCGACGGCTGCTCCGCGGCGTCCGTTTGTTCGCCGTAGATATGGTTCAGTTGCTCGACGATTTCGCGATTACGCCGCTGCCTCAAGTAATCCGTCAAAGCCATAGATACCAGGCGACTGCGGCTCAGGCCCAGCTTCCGGGCGGTTCGGTCCGCCTCCTCAAGCAGCGGCGTTTCAATCGAAATGGCGGTCTTCATGGTATGTCTCCTCGGTGATACTCATAGTAGGCACCTAAATCATACCACCGCATGGCGCATTTCAATGATACGATCCAACCTATGAAGTATCGTCCACTACTCGCTCTTTTTGTCTTTGCCGGTATGCTCCCTGCCGACACCGCGCAGAAGCCGATCCAGCTTTCCGACATCCTCGCGTGGAAGCGAATTCAATCGCAATCGCTCTCTGCCGACGGGATCTGGTTCGCGTACCGCATCTCGCCCGCCGAAGGAAATAGCGAGGTGGTCATTCGCAATTTGAAGGACGGTAAAGAACAACATTTCCCCATCGGCGAAATTCCCCGCGTCGATCCGCCCGCCAATGCGCCTCCCGCGCCTGTGTTGCCCGGGCGCGACCTCGCCATTTCCGAGGACGGCAAGTTCGCCGCGTTCCTCGCCTATCCATCGGCGAAGGAAGCCAAGGTGCTCAAGAAAGCGAAAAAGCCGGTGCAGAGCCGCGTCATCGTGGTGGAGCTCGCAACCGGAACGAAGACCGAGTTTGAGAAAGTCCGCCGCTTCGCATTTTCGGGCGAGCGCGCGACGACGCTCGCGATGCATCGATACGCGCCGACACCGGCAGGGCCGCCCGCCGCGCCGCCCGCGCCAGGCGCGCCACCGGACGATAAACCAACTGGCTCCGACCTCATCCTTCTTGAACTGGCTACCGGCAACGAGATGAACGTGGGCAACGTTTCCGAGTTCGCGTTCGATAAGAAGGGCAACTATCTCGCCTGGATCATCGATGCGCAGGACAAAATCGGCAACGGCGTCGAAGTGCGCGACATGGCAACCGGCATGGTAATGCCTCTCGACGGCGCGAAAGCCACCTATAAAGGGTTGACCTGGACCGAAAATGGCGACGGGCTCGCGACCGTGCGCGGCGTCGAGGATAAAGCGTGGGAAGAAAAACTGTATACAGTGGTCGGTTTTAGCAAAGCCCCCAGCGGCGGCTTCAAAAAAACGGTGTTCGATCCGGCTAAGGATGCATCGTTTCCCAAGGGCATGTCGATCAGTCCGAATCGCAACGCCGCGTGGATGGCCGATCTTTCGGAAGTAACGTTCGGCATTCATGAGCTGCGTCCAAAGAAAAAAGGCGCCGATGCCAAGAGCGACGATCCTGACGCGAAGCCGAAACCCACCGACGATCCCGATATGCCCGATATGGTCATCTGGCATTACAAGGACTCGCGCATGCAGCCCATGCAGCAGGTGCAGGAGAACGCCGATAAAAATTTCAGTTACCTCTGCGCCTATCGCCCCGCCGAGAAGAAATTTCTGCGCTTAGCCGATGAAGATGTGCGGCTCGTGACCGTCACTCCCGACTCGAAATACGCGATGGGCACCGATGTCCGCAATTTCGAGCTGGAATCGAACCTCAGCGGCCAGCGCTTCGAAGACATCTATTCCATTGACCTGAAAACCGGCGCGCGCAAGCTAGCCGTGAAGAAGGCCCGCTACGTCACGGGAGCCTCACCCGATGGTTCGCATATCCTCTATTACGACGAAGGCGTGTATTACACCTATGAAGCGGCGACGGGTGTGTCTTACAACATCAGCAAGCAGATCCCCGCGACGTTCTGGGATACCGAAGACGATCACAACGTAGTAAAGCCTCCGCATCGCCCTATCGGTTGGGCCAAGGATTCGAGCGCGGTGCTGCTCACGGATGGATGGGACATTTGGAAGGCTCCGGTTCACGGTGGTGCGGGCGTGAACTTAACCGTCAATGGGAAGAAGGATAAAATTCGCTACCGCTCCCGTTATCGCCTCGATCCGGACGAAAAGGGGATCGACCTCAGCCAGCCGATCTACGTCAATGCCTATGGCGAGTGGACCAAGAAAGCGGGCGTCGCTGTAATTGCGCCGGGCGGGACCGCGCAAATGCTGGTCTTCGACGACGCATCCTACGGAACCTTAATGAAGGCCAAGCGCGCCAACGTGTATCTCTACACCCGCGAAACCGTCAGCGAGTTCCCCGACTATCATGTAGCCGTGAACGGAGGGCCCGGCCCGAAAATCACCGACGCAAATCCTCAGCAGAAGGATTTTCTGTGGTCCAAAGGCTCGCGCCTGATCGACTATACAAGCGATAAAGGCGACAAGCTACAAGGTACTCTCTATCTGCCCGCGAATTACGAGCCCGGTAAGAGCTACCCGACCATCACTTATATTTACGAGAAGCTTTCGCAAAGCACCAATTCCTATCCGCAGCCAACCTATAACGGCTTCAACATCGCTGCCTATACCAGCAATGGTTACGCGGTCCTGACGCCCGATATCGTGTATAAGGTGAACGATCCCGGCATGTCCGCCGTATGGTGCGTGTTGCCCGCGGTGAAAGCCGCCATAGCCACCGGCATCGTCGACGCGAAACGCGTAGGCATCCACGGCCATTCCTGGGGAGGCTATCAGACCGCGTTCCTGGTCACCCAAACACACATGTTCGCCGCCGCGATCGCAGGCGCGCCTCTCACCGATATGATTGCCATGTATAACGCCATCTATTGGAACAGCGGCTCGGCAAATCAACCCATTTTCGAAAGCAGCCAAGGCCGCTTCACGGGTAGTCCCACGGAAAACATGGAGGCCTACATCCGCAACTCGCCGGTGTATCACGCCAAGAACGTCACTACTCCGCTGATCATTCTTCATAACGATAAAGACGGCGCTGTAGATTGGACCCAGGGGATCGAATACTTCAACACCCTGCGCCGCATGGGGAAACCCGTCATCATGTTGCAATATAAGGGTGAAAATCACGGCCTGAGGAAACCCGAAAACATGAAGGACTATACCGTCCGAATGAAAGAATTCTTCGATTATCGTTTAACCGACAAAGAGCCGCCCAAGTGGCTGATCGAAGGAGTCCCGCTGCTGAAGATGAAAGATCACATTGAGGAGCGGACGAAGGAGATCACGAAGACTCCAGTGGTCGTGGGGGTGGGAGCGGGGTCGCCGGAGAAGTAGGCCAGTAACGTAAAAACGCGAAGGCGGGACGCTCTCGTCCGTCCCGCATGGTCCGCATGGTCCAAACTTCGTCAAGGACTTGGTCGGCGTGATCGGGATGGTCAAGACGAGAATGGGGTGTCGCTAAGGTATGAGTGCGACGATGATAGCGGTTTTCCTCTTTTTCAGCAGCAACACTCTCCGCCCGACGCCGTACATTTACCAACGTCAGTGGCGATCGATGTCGCTCGAAAACTGGCGAGAGATCTTGGATATCCTCTCGAATCGGTATCCAAAGTTGTACTTTTTTGATGCGCCGGCGACCAAAGACGGGAAATCATGGTTCCCTGGATACGTCAGTATCGGGTTCTTCGGGAACGGACACCCTATTTATCAGTTCGACATTAACGAGAAGACTGGGCAGATTGTAGATAGCATGACATGCAAGGTGTTCGACTTTCAAGATTTGAGGGTATTTCAAAGAGCGCAATAGCAGTTGAGCGGATCACGGCCGAGGACCACGGAGGAACTGATGGATGCAGTCAGCTGCGATCAGATCACGGTTGTCCGAAAGCCGGATGTGCCAAGCACGAAGTCAGAGCCGCCGAAGAAGTGACACTTCCGAACCTGCCCGGCTCTTTTAGCGAGGGAACCCGGGACGGACGAGACCGCTTTCGCGCTTAACTCGTCTACTCCTACCGTTTACACATCTGTATACTTAAATCTTGACGAGCAATCAGCTCAAGCGGCTCTTGGCCGATCTGGGTTGCAGATTCACTGAGGGCAGAAGCATACGCTGGTGCACTATGGCGAAAGGATCGCGCCTCTGCCTCGCCACGGCAAGCGCGAACTGAAGACTGGCACCGTCAGAGGAATTCTGAAACAGCTCGGCCTAGAGTCTGAGCAGAGATAACTTATGTACTCCTATCCAGTGCTTTTCACTCCCGAGGGAAAAGGATTCGTCGTGACCGTACCCGACATCCCCGAAGTAGTCACCGAAGGAGACTCCATCGCAGAGGCTACCGAGTACGCCATCGACGCCATCGAACTGGTCCTCGGAGATTACATGCGACGCCGGGCCGAAATCCCTCGGCCGTCTAAGCGAAGAGGGCGCCACATCCTCATCGTCGAGCCTCCACTGTTAACGCAAGCCAAGCTATCGCTCTATTCCGCGATGCAAGCGTCGGGAATCAGAAAGGCCGATCTCGCGCGGCGTCTCGGCGTATCAAAGCCCCAAGTCGAGCGCCTCCTCGATCTCGGCCACGGCTCCCGGTTGGAGCAAATCGAGCAGGCGTTTCGCGCTCTGAACAAGCGTCTGGAACTATCGGTCCAAGACGCGGCCTAACATTTCTTGCGGGACGATAAAAATGACCATAAAATCACTCCTCGCGCAAGACCAGCACCGGATCGACGGTGGTGGCGCGGCGAGCGGGGAACCAGCAGCCGGCGGCGGCTGCGACGACCAGGAGTCCGCTGACTGCGGCGAAGACGGCGGGGTCGGTCGGTTTCACGGTATACAAAAGCGTTGAAAGATAACGGGTTAGCGCCAGCGCCACGACGATTCCGACGACGACACCGATACCGGCCAGGGCCATCCCCTCACGGAGCACCAAGGCGCGGATGATATTAGGGCTCGCACCGAGCGCGAGTCGAATCCCCATCTCCCGCGAACGCTGTGCCACCGAGTATGAAATCACCGCGTAAACGCCGATGCAGGCTAGCAGCAGGCCGAGGGCGCCGAAGGCGGCTAGCAGAACCGTTTCGAGGCGGGGGCCGGCGATGGAGTTGGACAACAACTGTTCCATCGATACGATTTCGGCTGCTCCTTGATCCGGGTCCACGTGGCGGATGGCTTCTTTGACTGCGCTCACCGCGGCTAGCGGGTCGCCGGCGGTGCGCACGACGAGATTGGTGAACAGGCTGGGCGACTGAAGGTTCGACAGGAACAGGGTCGGTTGCGGAGCGATATCCAAGCCGTAGTGGTGGATGTTTTCGGCGATTCCGACGATCTCGGCGTCGGTCACCGGGTACCACGCCACTCGCAGGCGTTTGCCGAGAGGATTTTCGTCGCCGAACAACATCTTCGCAGCCTCGCGGTTGACGATCGCCACGCCTGGCGATCCGATATGGTCGCGCGCATCGAACTCGCGGCCTGCGAGCATGGGAATGCCCATGGTGCCGAAGTAATCTGCTGAGACCACGCTGACGTCGCCGCCTGTAACCGCGCCCGGCGGCGCCGGCGGACGATCCGCGCGCTCATAACCAGTTCCCGATGTTGGCTTGGTGGGCAGAGCATGAATGGAGCTGGCCGATTTGACCTGCGGCAGGGCGCGAACGCGCTCGAGCGTGTCCTCGACAATCGCGGCGCGGCGGGGAAGGCTTGCAGCGTACTTGTTGAATATCAGCGTCATGCGCACTGTCAGGACATGATCCGCGCGATATCCGGGGCTGACGCGATTGAGCAGCTCGAAGCCGCGGAGCATCAGGCCCGCGCCGACGACGAGGACCACGGCGACCGCGACTTCCGCCACCACCAGGACGTTGCGCAGTCCGCGACCCGATCCAGAGCCGGTACGGCCGCCCTGCTTCAGCACCTCCGCAAGCCGCGAGCGATCCACCTGAAGGGCCGGGAAGATGCCGAAAATCAGTCCACAGAGCAACGAAACTCCGACAGAGAACCACAGCACGGTCGAGTCGACGCCGATCTCGGCGCGCCTCGGCAGAGGGTATCCCCGGGGCAACATTTGAATGACCGCGGGCACGCACCAGAAGGCGAAGAGAAGGCCGAGCAATCCTCCCGCGAGGGCCAATAGCAGGCTCTCGATGGCCGTCTGCTGCAACAAGCGTCCGCGGCTTGCCCCGAGAGCCACTCTGACCGTCATCTCCCTCCGCCTTCCCGCGGCTCGCATTAAGAGGAGGTTCGATACGTTGGCGCACGCGATCAGCAGCACGAAGGCTACCGCGCCCAGCAACACGATCAGGATGTCGCGCGATTTGCCGACGGTCTGCTCCATCAAAGGCACCACCAGCGCACTCCAGTTGGTATTCGTGTCCGGGCGCTCGCGCTGTGTCTGCGCGGCAACGGCTTCCATATCCTGTTGTGCCTGCGCGAGCGAAACACCTGGTTTGAGCCGCGCCACCGACTGGTAGTTCCGTCCATCCTTCGCGGCTTCCGTAGGATCGAGCCGCATGGGCGCATACAGATCGGCGCGCGCGGTTGGGAACTGAAAGCCCTCCGGCATCACGCCGATGATCTCGACGGGCAGGCCTTCGAGGTTTATCTTTTTGCCGAGAACATCTACCTTCCCGCCGAACCGGCGCTGCCACAGGCCGTAACTCAGCACGCAAACCGCAGGCGCGCCGGGAACATCATCGCTCGGCGCAATGGTGCGGCCGAGGAACGGCGGGGTGCGCAGGATTTCGAAGAATCCGGCGGTGATCCGCATGCCTGGAATCTGTACCGGTTCGCCATCGCCGGAAAGATTCATGGAGATGGAGTAGATGGCCGAGATCTGGGTGAAGGAGCGGTTGCGGGCGCGCCAGTCGAGAAAATTCTGCGTCTGGATCACGTTCGAACGTCCGAATGGCTGGCGTTCCCAGACCATCGCCAGGCGCTCCGGCTCAGAGAAGGGAAGAGGGCGCAGCAGCACCGCGTTCACGACGCTGAAAATCGCCGAGGTTGCGCCGATGCCGAGCGCCAGCACAGCGATCGCGGTGACTGCGAAACCCGGCGATTTGCGCAACAGACGGAGGGCGAACCGCGCATCGCGCGCGGCCGCTTCGAGTGCGGTCCAGCCCCAGGTCTGGCGCGTGGATTCCCCGACCAGCGTTACGTTGCCGAAGGCGCGGCGGGCGCCGGACGGGTCCTGTCCACGATCGCGAAGGAGTTGCGCTTCCTGATCGAGGTGAAACTGCAATTCCTCGTTAAGCTCCCGTTCTTCGCGGGATTTGCGCCAAAACCACATTGAAACCTCCTACTGCGCCGGCTTTCATGACGCGGGCAATCGCTTGAACCATTTGATTCCAACGTGTCTCCTCGGCCGTCAGGCGCTTCTTTCCCTTGGCAGTGAGCCGGTAATACCGGGCACGTTGGTTGTTTTCCGTCGTTTTCCATTCGGCCTGAATCCATCCTTGTTCGCGCAGGCGATGCAGGGCGGGATAGAGGGACCCGTGCTCCACCTTGAGTACATCCTGGGATGTAGCGCGGATCGCGACGCTGATGCCGTGTCCGTGCTGGGGGCCCCATTGCAGAGTGCGCAGGATTAACATGTCCAGGGTGCCTTGCAAGAGTTCGATTTTATCGGCCATAATCAGGTAGTAGACAGGCTACCACTAATGGGGTTGGACGTCTACCACTTGGTTTGGTTAGGGCGGGCTCAAAGCCACCGCTCCCTTTTGTCACGGCTCGGTAGAGCTGATTACAGGTTACGTTCAGTCGTTTCACGCGACCAGAAACGCCGCCGAAAAGGGCGGCTGCAGCGCATGGCGCTGCCCCACGGCGGGCAGTGCGCTACTTCACGGCAATCGTTACGCCTGATTGCGATGGGACTCCACCGATGCTTACCGTTATCGGCACGGCTGAACCCGGCGCGATACCTTGTGGCACCGTCGCATTCACTTGCAGTAGTCCGGCGACTGAATCGGGCGCCGACCCCGCGTATTGCACCAACGCATCGACTCCTCCGATCGTTGCCGTGACGGCCAGCAATGGAGTTTTGGTGCTCAATTGCGTCACGCTGCCGGTCACTCCCGGCGGCGACGTCTGGCCTTCGCCGGTGGCGTAAATCTGGATCACCGACCCTCGCGCCGCGGGATTCGATGCGCTGTTTACCGAATTGTCCTGGTTCAGCACGGCTCCCGGGCCTACGCCATCTCCAGCAATCGTGAAAATGCCCGGAACCGACGGAGCTACCGGCACCGACCACGCGGTTGACGCAACGCTGCCATAGGCGAGTGAAATCGTCGTCGACGCTTCGCTCGCGATCTCGTAAGGAACCATCACATTCAACTGCGCGGGCGACGCGTAGATCAGCGGCGCAGGTTTTCCGTCGAACAAAACCGTGGCGCCTTGGAGGCTGGTCGCCACCTTGCCCGAGGCATCCACCGTGAGCCCGGCAGTTTCGTACGGCCCCGCCGAGTATCCATAGATCGTGATAATCTCTCCTGGCGAGATCGACCCTTGAATCTGCGAGGCAGCGTTGACAATCGACCCGAGATAGGGAGGCAGGATTGACGCGGCGGTGATTGTAGCCATTATCGGCACGTTCACCGTCTGCCCGGCTGCCGCGATGGTTATATCTCCCTGATAGAAGCCAGGACTGGAGATCGTGAGTGGATCAACCGCCGGACCCGTGGAAACGGAAACCTGGGTGGTGGCTGGAGTTTGCGTGGGCTCCGGCACCGTCATGACGATTCGCAGGCCTGTATCCGCCGAAGCGCTCCACGTCAGATTCAGCGGGACCCCGCCGGATTGTACCGTCAGGGTCTGCGGTTGGTAGCTGTCCGCGGACCCGAAAACGTCAGACTTTGGGGCGTGACCGTGAGCTTCGGAGGTGCATCGTATACCACGAAGGTAATGGCCACTTGCGTAGTTTCGGCAGCAGGCGACGTCAGAGTAACTGTTCCCGTATAGGTTCCCGCTTCCAGACCTGCCGGATTCGTACTCACTACTATCAACTGGGATCCGGACGGCCCTTGCGTTATAGCATGGAGCCAGTTTCCTCCGAAATTGGTCGAAACCGAGGAAGCAACCGACCGAACGTATACCTGGAGAGGTTGTGAAGGAGGTGCCGCCCCTCCTGTTTGCGCGATGAAGTTGAGGGAGGACGGCACGTTAATGGGGTAATACGTGTCCACGTTTATCTGAACCGCAATGGTCACGGAATTCGCAGGCCCGCTGATAACAATCTGCCCGTTGTAATTTCCGGCGGACAACGCTGCAACATTAGACATTACCGAGATAGTTCCCGGAGCCGTCGCGCTCGCGGGAGTCACGGCCAACCATGGGACATTGGACGACGCGGTAAACGCAGCGGGGTTCCCGTTGCTCGTAACGTTGATGGTCGTGGACCATTGTGGCGGATCGCCGGGCGAGTACTCGCCAAACAATTGGGATTGCGTCGTGCCAATCTGAACCGAGTTGCTGACGGTCAGCGAAATGGGAATGGTGAGTGTCGTCGGGCTCGGGCCGACCGGCGTTGCACTGATCGAGCCGGTATATGTGCCCACACGAAGACCGGCGGTGTTGAAGCTGACCGAAATATTCCCCGGGATCGTCCCTTGGGATGGCGTGACGAAAAATGGCGCACCCGTGGTCGTCAGCGTGAACGGCGCAATGAGCCCAGCCCCGAACAGATTAACCGTGACCGGCGCCGGCGCGGCAGTTCCTATCTGCCATGCGAAGGAAACCGCGGCCGGCGTCGGAATGAGGGACTCAGCGATAGGCTTACCCGGTTGCATCGCCCAATCCGTCACCGAAAATGAGTTAAACGCATCACTGGAAATCGGGGACAGCATGCGGATCGGCTGCGATGCCGTTGCGACAATGCCGAGGAATGCTTTGAGTTCACCGCTTGAATACACGTACAGCGCGCCGGCCGGAATCGTGATGGCAGGGCTAACGATTAACTCGGCAGGATCGATCGCCTGCAAGTAAACCGACACTGGCGACAGCTTCTGGTTCTGCAATACGACGAAGCCGCCTCCGACAGGATTGAAGTTTTGTCCGGCGGTGAGGAACGTCTGGAGCGAGAGCATGTAGTGCAATGTGGAACCCCGGTCCGGAGCGCTCGGCATCGCGGAAAAATATTGCACCTGCGAGCCGTCCGAGTTCGTCAGCACCACTCGCTTCCCGGTCAGCTCCGCGGGACCTCCCAGCGTGACGTCAATCTCCTGCGCGCCGACGAACTGCGTGCTCGCGATGCTGACTCCATCAATCGCCACCGTGGTCGATTGCGTAAATCCAGTTCCGTTGATTTTCACGACCGTGCCTGCGGGCAGCAGTCTCCCGCCTGGCGACAGGTCTTGAATGGAAAGACTTCCGCCGATGGTCACTGATCCGGGCACCACGGTTACGGCATACTGGTTCCCCGATCCGTCCAGCCAGCTCGACTTACTCGCATCCGCCGTGACCGTGCTGATAGCGCCCGGCGGCGCGCTGGCCAGAACCGGAACCGTTAGCGTGAGCACTGGAAGCCCCGGTAATCGCCCAAGACCTCCCGATGGCGAAGTGAACTGCGCGTCGACCTGCTGGCTGGTAATACTTGCCGATCCCCACGCATCGCCCGCGGCGCTAAACGTCGCAACCGCGGTGGTGGTCCCGAAAATCGTGGGGTCCAGTTTCACCACCAGCTCGCCCTTGGTAACGAGTTGCGGAGCGGGCAGAGTGACCTTGATCTGCACCCATCCACCGGCGGGCGCAATCTCGGAGGAGATCTGAATGGTGAGGCTCGGCGAGGCTGCCGCCGTGGCGCCAGCAGGACAACTGGTGCAAAATGACGCAGCAGGCGCAGCTTCGCGGAGCCTCCGGCCATGACGTTACTCAACATGGCATGAGTCGGAGCACGCGCGTGGCCAGAGCTACCTGGCGGCGATCGAATACTTCACGCTTCGCTGCACGGATTTGCGCCCCTGCTCTACCGTGATGCGAACTTCGTAGTCGCCGGGAAGGGTAATGGCTTCTATCGCCATCGGTATCGCGCCCGAGGAATCGGGCAGAGGAAGCACCGATTTTTGCGTGGCGAGGATGCGGCCTTCCTTTAGGAATTGGGCTCGCAGCGAGGCTGAGTCGAGGTTGTTTTGCTCGGGATATGCAACGAAATATATATATGGCTGCGCTCCCGCGGGCAGCGTCGCGGATAGGAACGGCTGAGCTCGCTTGCGCGGAATCTCGAAGGGGTCCGCAGGGTCCGGGGGGCGGTCGAGTACGTTCACGCGGCGCACCAGCGCGAGATCGCTGACACTCAGCCCGGACTGCTCGCGGTTTTCGATTTGAATAATGTTCGTGCTGGCGCGGTTGCCCTCCTGGTCGACGACCGCGGTCTCGACGGTGTAATGGCCCGGGGCGAGGTTCACAGCTTTCTCATAGATCAGCGACTCCGAGCGCAACGCGGGCAGGTAGCCGTCCGCGACTTCGGAGGGAACGTCTTTGCTGACGCGGTCCACAATCTCGCCTCGGGCATTCTTCACCAGCGCCAGCAGGTAGGCATGATATTTGTGCTTCTTCTCACTTGCCTCGGCGGTGGCGATCAGGTTGGCGACGGGGACCTCGAAGGCGATGGCGTACTGAGTGGTTCCTTTTTCCGAACGGAAGCGAAACGCCTTGGATTCGAACTTAAATGCGTGCGGGAGTGGCTTGCTATCAAGCGCTTGGAGTGCGCCGAAGTCACCCGGCATCAGCGGGCCTTCGCCGGTTTCCGGCACGGCGTAATATCCGCTTCGCGTCTGAACGCGCAGGTCCGCTTTGGTCAGCTTGACCTCTATTTTTCGAAAATGGCCGTCGGAGGTGGGCGATGCCGGACGGTAGGCGAGTTCATAGTGCGTGTCGACGTCTTCCATCACCTTGGCAAGAAGCGCTTCGGTATTGTTGGTGTTGGCGATGACGAATCCGCCGGTGCTCTCGGAAATTTCCCGCAACGCCTCCTGGGTGTTGGCGCTCAATACGGCGTACCGGAGAAAGTCGGTCTGTTTCATGGACTGCATTAACTGCTCGGCAGGCGATGGTCCTGGTGTGCTGCTTCCGCCCGGCGCAGTGGGTCCTCGCGGAAACTGCCCGACGGTCGACTGGCCCTGGCTCATCCCAGCGACACCTTGTGCCATGGCGACGGCGGCGCTCGAGGGCGTCGATAGGGGCGTTCCTTGAGCGCAGTCGGGTTGATCCTGGCAAACGCCGAGCCCGAAGACATCGAGTCCGTAGAAAGTAACCCCGCCCTTGTTTGCCAGTTTAATAAGGGAATTCCAGTATTCCAACTGATCCGGCGGCCGCGTCAGACCCGTGCTCATCAGGAGGACGGTCTTCTGAAAGGGCAGCTCGCTGAGCTGCTTCACCAGGCGGACGAGGGCATCAATCTCAAAAAGTCCTCTGATGGTGGCGTCCTCTATGTCGCCGCGTGAACCAAGAGGATCCTGAGCGCTGGCCCCATCGGTGCGTCCGGGAACGCCGGGGGCGGCAGCGGTGGCGGCGGGAATTCCGAGGGGTCCGACGCTGGTGGTAATCGCGCCGCCGTTGGTGGCAACGCCGAGAGTCGCCATGCTCAATCCATTCAGCATCGCGGCGCTTCCTTCGTTGAGTTTCGGAAGCTGGTTGATGGAGGCCAACTCGATGGCCTTGATCAAGTGCTCACGATTATTCGAAAACGGGAAGGCGGGTCTGAGGCCGGTCACGTCCAGGGTGAAGACGCCAATGAAGGTGTCGGGACGCAGTTCCTTGTCTACAAACTTTCGCGCGGCGTCGAAGGCAAAGGCGCGGGTTTCCGAAGTCAGATCGTTCAGAATCAGGCAAACGACATTGACGGTTCGTAGAGGATTAGAGGGTGGGCGCACGCGGGCTGCGTCAATATGTAGCGCGTCGGGCTTGGTCGCCGCTAGAGCCATCTCCCTTTCGACCTCGGCGCGCACTTCGCGACCCGGGACCAAACGGAAGGACTTGATGTCCTGGCGCACACCGTCCTCGAATACGGACACTTGCGAGGGGTCGATTTTGGTGACCAGCTTCCCGTGCGCGTCGCGGACGACAACTTCGAGGAGCACTTCGCGGGTCTGACTCTGAAAGACCACGTTCGAATCGGTGGTGACTTGCTGGGCGATGCCTGTTCCGATTAGTAGAGTTAGGAATAAGACGCGCATGGCGACTTGCTACTTGGCGGCGATGGTGTACTTCAGGTTTCGCTGCGCCGACCTACGCCCCTGTTCAATGGTGATTCTCACTTCGTAATCGCCAGGCATTGCCTTGGCTTGAATCGCCATCGGGATGGCGCCGGTTGCATCCGCCGCCGGAAGCGCGGATTTTTGCGACGCGAAGACGCGGCCATCCTTAAGGAATTGAGCGCGCAGCGAGGGTGTTTCGCGGTTCTCCTGCTCCGGGTACACCACGAAATATATAAATGGCTGCGCGCCAGCCGGTACTGTCGTGGATAGGAACGGTTGAGCTCGCTTGCCGGGAATCTCGAACGGGTCCGAAGCGTCCGGAGGGCGGTCCAGGTCGTGGACGCGGCGCACCAGCGCGATATCGCTGACGCCCGGACCGGGTTCCTCCCTATTCTCGATTTCTTGGACATTCGTGCTGGCGCGGTTCCCTTCCTGATCGACCACGGCGGTCTCAATGATGTAATGGCCGGGAGCGAGGTTGACGGAATGCTCGTAGATCATTGTGTCCTTAAGCAGCCCGGCCAGGTACTTATCGGAGACATCCGCGGGCACGTCCTTGCTCACTCTCTCCACAATCTCGCCCTGCGCATTCTTCACTAGCGCAAGCAGGTAGGCGTGATACTTATGCGCCTTCTCGCGTGTTTCCGGAGTCGCGGTCAGGTTCGCGATGGGAACCTCGAAGGCGATGGCGTATTGAGATGTTCCCTTGGCGGAGCGGAAACGATAGGCGTTCGATCCGAAGTCGAAGGTATGCGGGCGAGGCTTGGCGTCCAGTGCCTGGAGCGCTCCAAAGTCACCCGGCGCTAGCGGACCTTCCCCGGTTTCCGGCACGGCGAAGTACCCGTTTCGGGTCTGAACGCGCAGGTCCTTGCCACCAACCTTGACCTCTATTTTGTGAAAACGCCCGTCGTCACGTGGCGAGACCGGCCGGTAGGAGAGTTCAAAATGCGTGTCCACGTCTTCCATCACTTTGGTGAGAAGCGCTTCGGTATTGTTGGTGTTGGCGATGATGAATCCGCCGGTGCTTTCGGAAATTTCCCGCAGGGCTTCCTGGGTGTTGGCGCTTAGCACGGCGAATCGCAAGTAGTCGCTCTGATGCATGGATTCCATCAACTGGGCGGCAGGCGTCGTTGGCTGGTTCGTGCTACTGCCCCCGGGTTTCAACGCATCGGTCCTGCCCAGGCCGGTGTTGCTCTGGCCCTGGCTTATGCCGGCGGTGGTTTGGGTTAAGGCGATGGACGCACTGGAGGGCGTGGATCCGGCGATTCCCGGTACCGCTATCGAACCACCTTGCGCGTTATTGATTCCTTGCGGACAGTCTGGTTGGTCCTGGCAAACGCCGAGGCCGTAGACATCCAGACCGTAAAACGTGACGCCGCCCTTGTTGGCCGCCTTGATGAGAGAATTCCAGTATTCCAACTGATCGGGCGGCTTCGTGAGCCCGGTGCTCATCAGCAGTACGGTCTTCTGAAAGGGAAGCTGGCTGAGTTGCTTGACGAGACGGGTGAGGGCGTCAATCTCGCGCAGTCCCGCGTTTACGGCAATCCCGATGTCGCCGCGCGTGCCCAGAGGATCCTGATAGTTGGAACCATCCGCATTCGTGGGGACGCCGACGGGAGGGGCGGCGGTGACTGAGATAGGCGGAGCCGGCGCGACACCACCCGGAGGCGCGCCGGGGACTATGGTGACCGTGTTCGTGATGGTGCTCGACGGAATTCCAAAAGCCGTCATGCCCAATCCGTTCAGCATGGCGGCGCTGCTTTGGGAGACGGTCGGAAGCTGATTCACGGCGGCCAGCTCAATGGCTTTCACCAGACGATCGCGGTTGTTCGAAAAAGGAAACACCGGCCTGAGGCCGCTCGCATCTAAACTGAAAACGCCAATAAACGTGTCCGGGCGCAGTTCCTTATTGACGAATTTGCGCGCGGCGTCGAAGGCGAATTTCCTGGTTTCCGGATTGAGGTCGTTCAGAATCAGACAGACGACGTTGACGGTGCGCAGGGGATTCGATGCGGCGGGGCGCTTGATGGTGGCCGTTCCAGCGGCTGTCGGCTCGGCGGGCGCTGCCGCGGCCTGCGCCATCTCCTTTTGAATCTGGGCGCGCACCTCGCGACCGGGAACCAACCCGAAGGACTTTATGTCCTGGCGGACGCCGTCCTCGTATACCGAGACTTGCGAGGGGTCGATTTTAGTGACCAGCTTGCCATGCGCGTCGCGCACGACAACTTCAAGGAGCACTTCATGCGCCTGACTTTGGAAGACGGCATTTGAATCGGTGGCGGGCTGCTGGGCGACGCCCGTTCCGACTAAGAGGGTTGCGGAGACGACAAAAGTTAAGCGTGTCATACGGTGGCCCACTTCAGTATATTCGGATCTATGATTCCCGATATTTGCCGATCAGCACAGGCAGGCGGATTACTTGCCGAGAGCGGCGGTGGCTTCATCGAGAAGGTCCGCCTCCCTGGTGAGGATCGTGCCGACGCGCTGGATCTGCTCGTCGGCTTCCTGCCAGCGCTTCTGTTCGATCGCTTCGCGAACGCCGGGGATCGTTTTCACGCCATAGCCGGTATAAAATCCGGGCGCGTAGATCATGTGACGGTACCAGGGACGCCCGGGCAGACCGGCAGAATCGGTGAGGCGGCGTTCACTCTCGATCAGCCTGGCGTTGACGGCCTGCACGTTCGATGGATTGGCTTTCTGGCGCGCGGCGTCATATTTTTGGGAACTGCGGGTTAGGGCGTCGATGCCGTTTTCGAGCGGCGCGAAGTTTAGATGCGGAGGCACCGGATCTTTCGGCGGCGGAACAAACTGCTTGCGCGGATCGGCCGCGGCAGTGAAGGCGCCCTCTTCCAGCTCGAGATTGCGCTCGAGAATTTGCTCGCGCTGATCGGAGTCGAGTTTTTTCAGCTCATCTATGTAAGTGCGGACCGTATCGGTGAAATCGCCGAACTGGAACGGGAGCAGTGCGGCATCGGCCAGGCGGATGACCGCGGTTCCAGTGGTTTGAGAGAGCGCGCGGCCGTAAACGAAATCGGTGTCGGCAAAATGTGTGTACCAGTAGAAATCGTCGTAGATGGAATGATAGACGCCGCCTCCCCCACCTTCCCCGCCGTAGCCGAGATTGATGGATGCGATGCCGAGATGGTCGATAAAGGCCGTGTAATCCGAGCCCGAGCCGAGCGCGCCGATGCGCAGGTCGGGACGCGTGCGCAGTTCATGCTTGCGGTCGGTGGGAGCGAACGAAATACCGGCGAGCTGCGATCGCTTCCATACCGTCAGTTTCGTTTCGGGGTCCTGGATATCCTTCATCACGCCGTTCATGAAATTTTCGAGCGTGTGCGAGCCCTCGACGCCCAGAAATCCGCGGCCGTTGCCGTCCGTGTTGATATAAACGACGGCGTGCTTTTCAAGATCCGCGGCGTGCGTCTCGGCCCATTCCGTCGATCCCAGCAGCCCTTCTTCCTCGCCATCCCAGAAGCAATAAACGATGGTCCGCTTCGGCTTCCAGCCTTGCTTGAGCAGTTCCGAGAATCCGCGCATTTCCTCCATTTCGGCGACGGCGCCGGAAACCGGATCTTCGGCGCCGTTGACCCAGGCGTCATGATGATTGCCGCGGACAATCCATTCGTCGGGATACTCGGAGCCCGGGATACGCACGATCACGTCATAAAGCCGCTTGGTATCCCAGTTGAATTTCAACCGCATATGAACTTTAGCGGGACCCGGTCCGACGTGGTAGGTGATCGGCAGGGCTCCCCGCCATCCCTCAGGCGCGACCGGTCCCTTCAAAGCTGCGAGGAGGGGCTCGGCGTCCCCGTAGGACATGGGAAGAACGGGAATTTTAGTGAGCGTTTTCGCTTCGCCGATAGGGAGGCGCTTGGCTCCGGGAACCGATCCGATGCCGGGTGTGAGCGGGTCGCCCGGATAGAGCGGCATGTCCATCACACTGCCGCGCTGCGCGCCGTCGCGCGGCCGGTCCGGACCGTCGGGGAACACGTCGTTTTGGAAATACCCATCATCGCGAGGGTCGGAATAAACGATGCAGGCCAGCGCGCCGTGCTCCGCCGCGACCTTCGGTTTAATGCCTCGCCATGACGCGCCGTAGCGGGCGATCACTATGGCTCCATTGACAGAAATTCCCATGCGGGCGAGCTGTTCGTAGTCGGCGGGTATGCCGTAGTTCACATAGACCAGCGGCGCGGTTGCTTCGCCGTCGATGGAGTAGGCCTGATAAACGGGAAGCTGCTCGCTTTGCTGGTCCGAAGTGGGGTCGATCGGGAGCGGCGGCTCCTGAAGTTTCGCCGTGAACTTCGTTGGCTCGATCATTTCGACGAGCCGCTCTTTCGGTGTCGGAAAGAGCACGTCGAAGTTCTCAATCTTAGCGTCGAGGCCCCAGCTTTTGAGCTTGGCGGCGATCCATTCGGCGTTGTCTTTATCGTAAGGAGATCCAACGTGGTGAGGGCGCGCGGAGAGGCGCCGCATGTACTCGCGTTGATTTTGGGGGCTGGGGATGGCGCGGAATTTTTCCTCCCAGGGCGAGGAATCGGCGGCGAACAGAGAGGCAATCGATAGAAAGACAAGGCACGGACGCATGGTCACAATTGTAGATCAATCACGTGCGCGCTCTAAGCAAATGTAGGGCGGACGCCTTCGTCCGCGCTGGACCCACTGGTCCAGCTTCCCGGTTGCAATCAAAGGCCGACGGGCGCGGACGAAGGCGTCCGCCCTACATGCGGAGGCGCGCTTCTGGCGTCAAGGTAACTTTCGTACGCCAGCAGCGCCAAGAAAATCACCAAGGATGCCGAAGCCACCACCGCATACGGCTTCCCAGCCAATGCAAATCCGAACGGAAGCGGTGTGCAAAGCAGCGTCGCCGCGATCTTGGTCCCAGCGATTTGCGAATTGAAAATCGTCAATAAGAACGGCAGCAGCAAAAGTGTCGCATCGTATCCATAAACATGGGGAGCGACCAGCAGCGACGCGACCGCCGTCACCGCGAACAGCCTCCACAACGGAGCTTTATAGACGGCGAAAACGAAGAGTAGAAAAATCGCGCCAATGATCGCAGCGGTCCACACGGGAGACTCAATGCCGAGATTCGCCGTAAACCCCTGGAAGCAAATCATGAGTTCCTTCGAAGGCGACAAATGATCGAGACTCCTGTTCCGCAGCAATGCGATATAAGTTCGCACTCCGTCCATCCCGCCCAGCGCCAGCGAAACACACGCCTCACCGATCGCCACCGCGCAAAATCCCGCCAGCATTTTCCAACGTCTTTGCAATACCAGCGCCACAGGCCACAATAAAACCAGGTGAAACTTGATCAGCATCAGCGCCAGCACCGCTCCGCCCGCGGCAGGCCTGCCCCGATCCGTCACCTCGTAAGCGACGATGAACAGCGCCAGCAGGATCACGCAATCCTGACCGCTCGCGACCCCCAGCGGCCCGGGCAGCGAGGACGCCGCGAACACCAACGCATTCGCCCCAAATCGTCGGAAACCCCACGCCCAGCACCCGATCAATAAAGCGCTCTGCGCGGCGATCCACACCCAGAAAGCCGTCGCAAACGGGATTAGCGCCAGCGGAGAAAGCGCCAGCGCATAAAACGAGGGCCTCACAAACGGCCGCAGCACGTCGGTCGAAGGAACAAATTTTCGTTCGCGCTCAAGCTGCACGTCGACATCGTGCATCGTCGCAAATTTCCCGTCGAGCGCCAGAGAGCCGCCCGTATAAAGGTTCAAAAAATCCTGCGTTTTCGCCCCCGGCGCGATCATGGAGCCTAAGGCGATCCACAACAGAGAGAGCGCCAGCACGACCACCCAGACAAACACCGGCACACGACGCATTGCCTCTTATGATTCCACAAGAGTAGACTTTGAATATGGGAGCCACGCGTACTCCGGCAGTAACGGGCATTTCGGAACAGGCACTGCAACTGGAGCATCCCAGCTCAGAAATCATCTGGGCACGCGCTCTCGAAGTCTTCGGCAATGAGGATAAGGCGCGCCGTTGGATGCAGACGGCTCTTCCTATTTTGAGTGGTTCCACGCCCGAGCAATATTCGCTGTCCCAGGACCAAGAAAAACAGCGGGAAGCGTTGACGGTCCTCGGACAAATCGAATACGGCATCTACAGCTAGGAAAATGCGGATTTACCGGCTGCACCGCGCGCGCCGATCAGCCTCCGACTATTCAGGCGCACTCCTTTATCCCGGCCGCTGGCATCCTCGGGGCACTCCGATTTTGTATTTTTCTTTCGCGCTTTCGCTCGCCTGCCTGGAGCAACTTGTTCACTTGTCTTCCGATGCGCTGCCCGACGACTATGTCTACACCGCGGTGGATTTGACCGGCGAGCCGGAAACGGCGGACTACCGCGGCAGCCTGGCGGATGTCGATGCGACGCGCCGCTATGGACACGGTTGGGCAACGGATCAGCGATCCCTTGCCGTGCGGATTCCATCGGCAATTATTCCGATTGAGTTCAACTTGTTGCTGAACCCCCTGCACCCGGCGTTCGCCGATCTTACTTGGGCCGCCCCACAGTCTTTTGCATTCGACCCGCGATTGCTGAACGAATCCGTAGAGAAAAATTAAAAGGCGCGAGATCCTCAGTTCTTTCGCCGCCGAACTCTCCCTGCTAAACTACAATCTGATGACCCTCGAAGAACTCGAAAGAGAGTACGTTTCGCTCCGCCAGCAGGCTGACGCTGTGCGGAGCTATCTTTGACGCGCCTACCCGCCGCGCACAGCTAGCTCAGACCGACCAGCAGATCAACTCTCCGGACTTCTGGAATCAGCCCGAAAAAAGCCAGAAGATCATGCAGGACCGCAAGCGGCTCGAGGAGCAGATCGCCCAGGATAAGGAAATCTCCTCGCTCTCGGGCGACCTCGACGCGCTGTTCGAGCTTGCCCGCGAAGGCGAGGACGTCTCCTCCGACCTCGATCGCGAAATGAAGTCTTTCTCCGCGCATCTTGAATCGCTCGAAACCAAGATGCTTCTCTCCGGGGAAAACGCCGCGCGCTACGCCATCGTCACCATTCATCCCGGCGCCGGCGGTACTGAAAGTCAGGATTGGGCTGAAATGCTGCTGCGCATGTATCTCCGCTGGGCGGAGCGCAACACGTTCGAAACCATCGTTACCGATCGACTGGAAGGGGAAGGCGCCGGCATCAAGTCGGTCACCTTCGAAGTGAATGGCGAGAACGCGTACGGTCTGCTCCAGAGTGAAGTGGGCGTGCATCGCCTGGTCCGCATCTCCCCCTTCGATTCCGCCGCGCGACGCCATACTTCCTTCGCCAGCGTTTTCGTCTATCCCCAAATCGACGACGAAATCAAGATCGACATCAAGGTCGAAGACATCCGCGTCGACACTTTCCGAGCCTCCGGCGCCGGAGGACAGCACGTCAACCGCACCGATTCGGCGATCCGCATGACGCACATCCCCACCAACATCGTGGTGCAGTGCCAGAGCGAGCGCAGCCAGCACAAAAATCGCGCCACCGCGATGAAGCAGCTTCGCGCCAAACTATACGAGCACGAATTAGCCAAGAAACGCGTCGAAGAGCGTAAGCTCGAGGACACTAAACTCGAGATCAACTTCGGCAGCCAGATCCGCAGCTACGTCCTCGCGCCCTATCGCCTTATTAAGGACCACCGCACCAAACTCGCGGTGGGCGACGTCGACCGCGTGCTCGATGGCGATCTCGACTCGCTCATCCACGCCTATCTGGTATTGATAAAGACAGGCAAGACCGCTTCGGATAAAGATGAACCTATTGATTAAATGACGACCCTATCGATTAAGGAAGCCGCGCAAATCCTCCGCGACGGCGGCCTCGTCGCGTTTCCCACCGAAACCGTTTACGGCCTGGGCGCCAACGCGCTCGACGCCTCGGCCGTCGCGAAAATTTATGAGATAAAGGGCCGCCCCGAAACCAGCCCTCTCATCGTGCACGCTTCGTCCATCGCGATGGCGCGCTCTCTCGTCTCCGAATGGCCGCGCGAGGCGGAGGAACTCGCCCAGCGCTGGTGGCCCGGACCATTAACGCTGGTTCTGCCGAAGTCCCCGCGGATTCCCGGCATCGTCACCGCGGGACTCCCTACCGTCGGCGTGCGCATACCCTCCCATCCCGTCGCGCTTGAACTGATCGAAGCCGCCGGGCTCCCTCTCGCCGCGCCCAGTGCGAATCGATTCAAAGAGCTCTCTCCTACCACCGCCGCCCATGTACGAGCCGCGTTCGGCGACACCATCCCCGTGCTCGACGGAGGACCCACGCGCGTCGGCATCGAATCCACCGTCGTCTCCATCGCCGATGGAAAGATCACGCTCCTGCGTCCCGGCATGATCGCGCTCGGCGAAATTGAACAAGCGGTCGCACCGGCTGTTTCCAATGAGGGCGGAGCGCATCCGTCGCCCGGCATGGCCGCGCGCCACTATAGCCCCCGCACGCCCCTCATGATCGTCAACATCCCCTCCGAAATGCCCGACCGCCGCGGAGCCTACGTCTGGTGGAACACTTCCGGACTCACCGCGCGCAGCGTCCGCATGCCCGACGATCCCGTCGCCTATGCGCGCCGTCTCTACAGCGTCCTGCACGATCTCGACCAGGAAAACTGGCCCTGGATCGCCGTCGAAGCTCCTCCCGAAATCCCCGGCTGGGCCGCGATATCCGATCGCTTAAAAAGGGCCGCGTCGAAATGACGCTTCTTTCCACCATCGGCCAAACCATCACCGCGACTCCTTCTATTTGGTGGCTGGGCCAAGCCGGATTCGTGATCCGCTTCGCCTCCATCACCTTCTACGTCGACCCCTGCTTCGCTGAGATCCCGTTAGCGCCCGCCGACGTGAATCATGCCGATATGATTCTCGCGACCAGCGCGCGGCGCGTCGATTCTTCTATCGCCACGATGCTCGATGCTTCGAAACGCGCCAAGCTCATTCTCCCCAAAAGCGCGGCCGACGCAGCCCACCGGACGGGTATCCCTTATCACCGTATGACCACCACCGACGCCGGCCTGCGCATCGAATATTTCAAGGACAATCTCTACAGCCGTGTCTATGCCGAGCCGTCTTCTTTGAATTGGACTCCCGCCGGCGGCTATCCGGAGCTCGGGTATCTCATCCGCTTCGGCCGCTGGACCATCTATCACGGCGGTAATGGATCGCTCTACGAAGGACTCGCCGACCGTCTGCGCCCCTTCAACGTGAGCGTCGCGCTGCTCCCTGTCGGCGGCGAAAATTTCTCTCCCGCCGCAGCCGCGCACCTGGCCGCCGATATCGGAGCAGTCTGGCTGGTCCCCTATCCCGCGCAGCCCTCCTTCCTCGAACACATGCTAGGCCACCACCCCGCCCAGCGCTTCAAAGTCTTCGAAGCCGCCGAAGGCTGGACCGTCCCCGAAGACTAATTCCAGTTCTTCACCGACCGCCATAACTCGCTCAACGGCCGCTTGAGCCCTCGGCAGTAGAACACGTCGAAATGCTCGAAGGGCATCGAGGATGGGTGATACACGCTCGCGGCCTTTTGAACCTCGGCGAATTTGACTCGATATCCTCCTGCTGTCCATGCATGACAATGACAGTCTCGCCCGTGTAACCGCGCGGTCCCCACAGGAAGTAGTTCTGATGTCCCTGACGGTAGACGTCCTCCTTATATCGCTCGCCATATAAATCCCGGTTGGGCGGACGCCTCGTCCGCGTTGGACCCCTTGGTCCAGCTCCGCCCGGCGTTTCAACCCCGCCTCAGCGCATCGGGCACGGCAGCGAACCGCGCGCGGTCGATGGTCTCCGTGCACACGTAGAGCAAAGTCCCCCGAAGCGCCGAAGCAGTTCCACGGGGTCCGTTTGCGTGCACAGGCCCGTCGCGATGCTCAACCTGAACCGCCATGCGTCAGCATGCGGACCAACGGTGTAATAAATTAGAAGTGTCCGCGCCCCATTGGAGAACCCCCCATGCTCACCCGTCCGCTCTCTTTCCTTTTCTATTCAGGACTAATCCTCGCGGCCGCCGGACCGTCCTTTCCCGTACTGACCTATTCCACTTACCTGCGCGATAGCTTCACGCCGACAGCGATCGCCACTGACTCCTCCGGCAACATATATATGGCCGGAAACGCCATCGTCGATCCCGCGACCTCGCAGACCACAGTCCTTGTTGTAAAGCTGAACCCGCAAGGCACTCAGTATCTCTATATGCGCTACCTGGGCGGATCGTTCAACGACTATGCGAACGCCGTCGCCGTCGATAGCGCCGGCAACGCGTATGTCGCCGGCTACACCGTATCGCCCGATTTTCCCGTCACCACCGGCGGCAATCTGGGAACCTCCCCGAGCCCCACCAGTCGGCGATCATTTGTGGCTAAATTCGATCCCAATGGTGAGCTCATATTTTCCGATCTTCTCGGAGGCTCAGCCACCAGCGTCGCGCAGGCCGTTGCGGTCTCGACGGCAGGCCAGGTCGTCGTTACCGGCATGGTGACCAACTTCAACGGAGGCCCCGCCGCTGGAACCTTCCCGACCACCCCTGGCGCCTACAGCAACGCCGCCTCGGCGAACCTCTATCTGCTGGAGCTCGACCCCACCGGCACGAAAGCCGTCTTTTCCTCCACCGGAATCGGCGGTAGCGCCGTCACCATAGATTCATCGGGCAACATCTACATCGCCGGCACCACGAATTCGCTCACCTACCCCACCACCCCCGGTGCTTATCAATCCACGTTTCCCGCCTTCCTGACCTGCATCGCTCCCTGCGGCGGTCAATTCCAGGGAGCCAATCAATATGTCACCAAAGTCGACCCCACCGGCTCGAAGCTCATCTATTCGACCGCCGTCTCGGGCAAGGGAAACACCACCAACGCAGGCTTGGCTGTCGATGCCGCCGGTAACGCTTATCTCACCGGATACGCCGGACCCACCTATCCCTACACCGTCACTCCTCCGGCCATAACACCGGGCCCGACACACGCAATCTGGTCCTTACCGTTTCTCTCGAAGCTCGATCCCGCAGGGCAGAATCTCCTGTTCTCCGTACCCGTCGGCGGCGCAGGCGTCGCGGTCGATTCTAACGGAGCCGTCTACGTCGGCGGAGGACTCGGCGGGAACTCAAATACCACCAGCTACGCCGTCATGACCGCCCTCCCGGCGCTAGCAAGCATTCCCTCGCAGTGTCTGCCCAACAACGCGCTGATTCACTTATCCGCCTATGCCGCGCAGGTCGATGGGGCCTCCGGTAATGTGTTGGGATCCCAATTCATCGGAGGCTCCACGCTAGTCCCGTCCGGCGTCGCCCTGGCTGGCTCCACCCTCTGGCTCGCCGGAGCCACCTCGCTGGCCGACTTCGCTCAAACTGCGAATACCATCACCCTCTTCAGCCTCCCAACAACCCCGACCCCCGGCGCATACCTTGGCGCCATCGACTTCTCGCAGCCCAAACCCCCCGCCGGAACCCCACAAATCGCCTGCCTGGTCGACTCGGCGGACATGGCGGCGATGGGGCCAGCGGCTCGCTACCAACTCGTCACCATCTTTGGAACTGGGCTCGGCCCTGCTATCGGGGTCAGCGCCAGCGACTATACAACCACGTCCCTTGGCGGGGCCAACCTCACCATCGGTTCTCTTTCCGCCCCGCTCCTTTATGTTTCCTCGAGCCAGATTAACTTCGCCGTGCCAGTTCTCAATTCCTACCAGGGCTTGGCGGCAATACAGTTGACCGTCAACGGAGTAAACGCGCAAGCTCGCCAGCTTCCTTCGACGTTCGCAAATCCCGGTCTGTTCCTGAGCACCGCCCAGCCCTACCTGGAGGGTCTGGGGTTCGTGGCACTAGCTCTCAACGCGGACGGCACCGTGAACTCTCCCAGCAACCAGGCGCGCTTTGGCTCGGTTGTTTCGGTGTTCGTGAACGGGCTCGCGGGGCAGCTCCCAGGTCCACCCGTGCTTTCGGCGAGCTACGGATGGTCGATAACCAATTACGAGCTGGTAAATCCGTTCGTTTTACGCGTCGACCTTCAGGCCTCTGCGGCGGACCTTGGAAACTGTCCCTCGGCCTCACTTCCCTGCCCGTTCGGGTTTGCACTTTATCAAGTCAGCCCTGTTGCTGTCAGCGCGCAGTCGGCCAACGCGAGTGCACTAGCGATCGGAGGAATCGTGTACGTAAACTAGCTTGTGGCGCACGCACTCGTGCGTGCCGCGTCGACACTCGTGTCGACGCCCGGGACCGCAACAATGCCTCAAATGTGCCCCCAACTCTCCAATAGAGCGTCGACAGCCGGGACCGGCCTCCCCTCTTGACGCCTCCCCCGCTCCCGGAGTAGACTCGACTACGTCCTGAACCACACGATAACGAGGGAGGAATGATGGCTTTTCTGTTCTTGAAGAAACTTTTGGTTGCAGCCTCCGCTGCGACTCTGGCCGCGACCCTGGCTTTTGCCCAGGATAAGCCCGCGGCGCCGATGAAAAAGACGGCCCACCCGGTTACAAAGGAACCCGCTGAAAACGAGATGGGGCACGTGCACTATCTCGATTACAAAAACGGCTTCCGAGGCGTTAAATTTGGTTCGCCGTCATCGGCAATTCCCGGCCTCACCTTGGTCCGCGAGCAGCATGGATCGATGAAGATCTATTCGAAATCGGACGACACGCTTACGATTGGCTCCTGCCAGCTCGATAAAATCCTCTATCATTTCGTCGACGATAAATTCATGGGCGTCAGCCTCTTCCCCAAAGACGTCGACGACGGCAAGGAGTTGCGGCAGATTTTTGAAATCGCCTTCGGAGATGGCGCCACCGCCAAGCCGCATGCCGATGCAGGCGAACACCACCAGCACGCGGACGAGTTTTTCTGGACGGGAAAAATCGCCAACGCGCGCATCAGCTACACCGAAGCTCATCAGGCGGAAGCCTGGATTGGCAACAATGCACTCCAGGATGCCTATGGAAAGGTCCAGAAGAAAAATGCAGAGGAGGCGGCTGCTACTCTGTTCTAGGGTGCACCGAGGTTATTATGACGAACAACAAACAAGAGCTTGAAAACAAGAAATTTGGACTTTCCGCGCGATCCCGGAAAGCGCTCGCTTCCGCGTTCCTTGCCGGCGGCCTTTTGGGAGGCCAAGCCGCTCAGGCATCGGTTCCCACGTCCACCGTTCCGGATAGAGTCGCCGCCGTGCGCGCCGAGATGAATAAGCGCATAGCCGAAGCGCAGCAGTTGAGCGTTTCCGAAGCTAAGTTGTCGCCGGAACAGATGCAGCTCGCCTCCTGGCTGAACTGGGTCAACTGGCCGAACTGGAACAACTGGCGCGACTGGAATAACTGGCGCAATTGGAGTAACTGGCCGAACTGGATCAATTTCTAATCCGCTTTCGAAGACTCCCTGAAAGTTTCGGCTTTCAGGGAGTTTTTTTTTGGCATCCACTAATTTCACTGCGGTCCCCCCGCTCAGTAGAAGTGAAAGAGAGGAACCAGAAAATGAAAAGCAAACTTGGAGCAATCTTACTAGCCAGCGGAATTCTCGCCACCCGGGCTCACGCCTCCGTCAGCATCCCCGTCCGCGTCGCCGCCGTCCGCGCCGAAGTCAACAAGCGCGTCGCCGAGGCTCAGCATCTGGGTGGAACAGCCGCCGTTTCGAAGCTTCCCTATGCGCAGATGGAAGTCGCCTCCTGGCTCAACTGGGGCAACTGGGGAAATTGGAACAACTGGCGCAACTGGTCGAATTGGTCCAACTGGTTCAACTTCTAAAGGTTATGATGATGGAGATGCAAGAGTACACCGGGCCTCAAATGAAGGAGATCGGGCTGCTGATTTTGCAGCCCTCCCCCTTCTGCAACATCGATTGCGATTATTGTTATCTAGCCGACCGCGGCAGCACCAAGAAAATGTCGCTCGAAGTGCTTCATAAAACACTCGATCGCGTTTTCGAAAGCGGCCTTGTCGGTGGACGTTTGAGCGTGGTCTGGCACGCCGGCGAGCCTCTGGCGGTTCCGCTGGCTTATTACGAAGAAGCGTTTCGGCAAATGGATACCTGGGGCATTCCCGCGGGCAAGATTATCCATAGTTTTCAAACGAATGGCACTCTCGTCAACGATGCCTGGTGCGAATTTTTCCTCAAGAACAACTGCAATGTCGGCGTCAGCGTCGATGGACCCGCCCGCATTCACGACCAGCATCGCAAGGACCGCGCCGGCAAAGGCACCCACGATAAAGTCATGAGGGGCATAGAGTTCCTGAAGAAACACAACGTCCAGTTCCATACCATCTCGGTGATTACCAACGACGCGCTCGATTATCCGGATGAAGTGTTTAACTTCTTCAAAGATAACGAGATTCACAGCATCGGCTTCAACCTCGAAGAACAGGAAGGCATCAACCAGATTTCGACCATCGGCGGAGGCGTCAGCACTTCCGGCCGCATCGAGAAATTCCTCCGCCGTTGCTATGACTTACAGAAAGAATCGAACGGCGCCGTATCGATCCGCGAGTTCGACCGCGCTTTCCAAGCCTTGGCCCGCACCGAAGAGATGGACAAGGAAGTGATGGATCATAACGACCAATCGATGCCGTTCGGAATTGTCAGCATCGACTGGCAGGGCAACATCTCCACCTTTTCGCCCGAGCTTTTAGGCGGTAACAGCTTGAAATACGGGAGCTTCTCCTTCGGGAATACCATGAACGACAGCCTTCTGTCGATCAAGCAGAACCCCGGTTTCGTCCGTATCGCCGAGGAAATTCAGGAGGGGATGAAGATGTGCCAGCAATCCTGCCAATATTTCTCGTATTGCGGCGGCGGCGCGCCCTCCAACAAGTATTACGAAAACGGCAGCTTTGCCTCGAAGGAAACCATGTATTGCCGCCACACCATCCAGCTTCCGTTCGATATTGTGCTCGCGGACCTCGAAAAGACGCTCTTAATCGCTCATAATTGATTCAAAAACACGCTGTAAGAGGCCTTATTCGACCTTAATCTTCCTCATACCAGGGGCGCCACCTTTGCCGCGCGGGGAACATGCGGATGAACAGCATGCCGATCAGGAACCCTCCGATGTGGGCAAAATAGGCCACACCGCCGCCGCTGTAGTTGGTATTCGCCAGCGATCCGAAGCCGCTGAAGAATTGGATGGCGAACCAGTAAAGCAAGATAAAGGCAGCCGGAATTTCCGCCGTCGTGAAGAAGAAAATAACGATGATGAGCGTGACGATGCGGGTGCGTGGAAATTTAATCAGGTAGGCGCCCATCACGCCGGCGATCGCGCCGCTGGCTCCGATAGTGGGAATGCGCGAATATGCATTCACGATGACTTGCACGATTCCCGCGGCGATTCCGCATAGGATATAAAACGCAAGAAAACGCGGGCCGCCGATCAGATCCTCCACATTGCGTCCGAAGACCCAGAGAAACAGCATGTTGCCGAGCAGGTGCATCCAGCCGCCGTGGAGAAACATGGAGGTGAACAAAGTCAGCAAGCCTAATCCGCGCATCTGATCCGGAACGATGCCCCATTGCGTCACGAAGGTATTCAGCTCGTACGAATTGAGCGTCGCCTGATAGAGAAAAATAAGTATGTTGACGGCGATGAGGGACGCCGTTACCAGCGTTCTCGAGTAAACGCGCTCGGTCGATCGAAGAGGGATCATGCGGAGTGAGAGGCGACAACGAAGTCTTTGTTCGTTCGCCGCTCCCCGCGTTCGATGAGGGTGCGCGCTTCGGCGACCGTCGCGATGCCGCCACGCGCGCCGAGTCTGGTGCAGTTCAGCGCGGCCATGGCATTGGCGAATTCCAGCGTTTCCCCGATCAGCATCCCTTTGAGCACAGCGTAACAAAATGCGCCGTGAAAGATATCTCCGGCGCCGGTAGTATCCACGCAACTCACCACGAATGCGGGCGAATACGTGAATTTGCCGTCCACCAGAGCGAGCGCTCCGTGGGAGCCGAGCGTCATCGCGGCGCATTTCATCCGGTATTCGTTCTGAATGGTTTCGAGGGCGCGAAACGGATCGCGTTCGGTGGTCCACTGGCCGGGGAACTCGGAACTCGCGACCAGATAATCAACGGACGCGAGCACGCGATCGAACCCGTGGTAAATCGTATCCACGTCGCAGGTGACCGGAATGCCCTGGCTGCGCGCCAGTTTCGCGGCCTTCTCGACCGCCGGAGTATCGTGTCCGTCGATATGCAGCATGCGCGCGCCCGCGATCTTTTCGAGTGTGATGCTTTCGGGTTCAAGGCGCAGGCAGTTGGGACGGCTCCACAGCACCGTGCGCTCCCCCGTCGATTGATCGATGACGATGTACGCCGTCTGATTGGGGCAATTTTCGCGAACTTCCACGTCATCCAGATTGATGCCGGTTTCGCGCAGGCTGTCGAGTTGCACGCGTCCGCGTTCGTCGTCTCCAACGGTCCCGATATATTTGACCCGCAGTCCGAGTTTCGCGGCCGTTGCTAGAGCGCTGGCAACCTGTCCGCCGGGACTGAGGATTTCGGCCTCGAACGGGACCTTTCCAGCATAGGCCGGGAAGTGCGAGACGAGCAGAAGCGTGTCGGTAGCGTTCAATCCTACGCCGACCAGATCGAATTTATTGGAGAGCGGCATAATTATCTGCGGCCGGTCTGCTCGCGGCGGCACTCTTGAAGATCGTGCAAAGCTCGCGCCACTACGGAGCCGCCCGATGACGGCTGCGGGCTGAAGCCAGGCCCCACCAGATATCGTTTTGTGGCTATGCGGGGAAAGTGCCTGACGACGCTGTGTTTCGTTGTGTTCACTGGATCAGCTTGAGGATCGCCTGCGCGATCATATCGTCGTCCCGGACAACATGAATAATTTCAGAGATGTGGCTTTGGCCTGGAACGTATAACAACTCGACGGCGTCGAAGGATTTTTTAAGGGCCGCGGCAAACTCACGCGCCTGCAAAGGCAGCGCCAGATAATCCCACTGGCAGTAGGCGACCAGAAACGGAGGCGCGTTGGAATGCATGTGTGCGATCGGCGACGGATTGTCTACGCCCCCGACGGTGAACGCCGGCATTTTGCTGACGTCGTAGACGCCTGAGATGGACGCGACGCCTCGAATGGCGCTGACCGGGACATCGTATTTTTTAAGGTAGGTGTCGTCGAGCGCGAGCAGCGCGACCAGGTGCCCTCCGGCGGAATGGCCGGCGATGTAGATGCGGCTCGCGTCGCCGCCGTATTGCGCGATATTTTTATAAACCCACGCGAAGGCCGCGGTGGTGTCCTCAATCTGCGCGGGATGCGGATTTTTTGGCATCAGGCGATAACTCGGAATCGCGACGCCGATGCCCAGTTTTGCGAATCGGTTCCCGAGCGCCGGATAATTCGAGCGGTCGCCGGAGCGCCACGATCCGCCATGAATGAAGACGAGAATGGGGAAATTCTTCTTGTCTTTGGGAAGATACAAATCGAGCTTATGTTTGGCCGCGTCCGCCGGATCGCCTTCGGTGTAGGCGATATCTTTCCGGACATCGACATTCGGCGCCAGGGTAGTGGATGGCAACGCGAGATCGCTCGCCTTGACGAAATAAATCGGGTTCGCGAAGATCCACGGCCGTTCCTCTCCGTCGAAGTTGAGCCACGCTTCAAGACGATAGTAGCCAGGCTCCGCCGGCTTATACGTTAACAATGTCGCGCTGTCGGTCTCGACGACCACCTGGCCATTGTGGATGAGCTTCAATTTCGCCGGGACCGGCAGCGATACGCGGATATTGGTTGCGCCGACGGCGAGGCCGGAGAGAGGGACCTGGTCGCCCATGTCAAAGATACCCAGATTGTTCTGGGCGATGAACGAAAATCCGGTGGGGTCGCAAAGGTAATCGTGAGAGACGTAGGCGCGTCCGGCGGCGAGCGATTCGCGAATGTCAGTTTCGTTGAGCTCACGGGCCAGAATATGCGTGCTCACGTGGCGAAACGCGACGGCATACGGGTCAAACGTCGTTCCATTGAAAATCTGGTTCTGATGGGCGTCGTTGGCGGCGATGCCGGTGAAGGGATGCGTTGCGAGCTCCCTATCCCAGCGGGCCAGGAATTCGGGCAAAGCGTCGGTGCCGGCGGCGAAGACTTCGTCGGGAAATTCCTTCTCCTTCACAACCAGCCGCTTCCATTCCTTGGGATCTTTCATCGCGGAGTGAAGGTACTCGGCCATATCCTTATGGATGACCGCGTCGGTATGACGGTTGTAAATTTCCATTCCCTGAAAACCGGCCGACGACATGTCGGGGCGCTCTTCAATATGGGAAAGAAAACGAAGCTCGGGACCGGCGGCCGAGGCGGGATAGCGGAGCAGATGATCGTCCTCGGAGCCGGGGATGAAGAGGACTCCATCGCGGAGTCCGGACCAGGTTTCGGGCTTAGGACCGCGATGGTCGGTGAACATGACGACGCGGACTTCGGCGGCCTTGGCGGCTTTCAAAACCTGGGCGCGAGTGCCCTTGGTGTGGTCGGCGTCCTCGGCATGAATGTGGAGGATGGCCCGGAAATCCTGATAGACGCCGGGAGGAGGTGGCGCGGTGGCGCGGGTTTTCATCCATTCGACACGCTGCGCGTGGACAGCGGCGAGGTGGGAAGTGTCAAGACGCTCCAGGGAAGTTCGGGCGAGGAGCAGAGTGGTGAGAGCAAGGAGGGCGAAGACACGCACATTTTCATTCTACGCGGTTACTTGGGTTCCGCCCACGGCGGTATGATGGTCATGAGGATTTCAAGAGGAAACCTAATTATGGCGGCGGATGTCAGCTCCGAAAAACGGCAGCTCCATGAGCTGATTGACCGGCTTCCGCCAGAGCGGAGCGGCGCGTTCCTCCGCGCTTTGAATTCTCTGTCTGCCGATCCAGTTCTCCTCTCGCTCCTCAACTCCCCGCCCGACGATGAGCCGTACACGGAACAGCAGCGCAACGAAGATGCAAGGGCCGAGGAATCCATTGCGCGCGGAGAAGGCATTCGTCATGAGGACCTTCTTCACGAATTCGGACTGTGAAGCTTCGGTTTTATTTGGTATCCCAGGGTCCGGCAACCTTCTCCCCACCGGCCTGGTCCCGGTCGGCGTACATTTTCGCACACAGTGGCGAATCTTGCCTTCGCCCTCAGAATTCTTCGCCCATATCTGATTGAAAACGACTCCTTTTTGAAATGGAACTAAGGTTGCTCTTGCCCCGCCCATGGAAAGCGTCATCGAATTCCCGAAGCTGAAGATGCCCGAAGAGGCGCCCGAATCGACGGAGCTAGTCAGCTCGAAAAAGATCTTCAACATCGCCGACTGGGCGTCAAAGCGTCCGGACCAACTCAACCCGACGGTCGATACCTGGCCGTTCTGCGCGGCTTAACCGCAAGGAACGCGGGAACTTTCCGCCGCCATACGCATCCCACCAGTTGATGCCTTCATCGCGTGAGACCACCGGCCGGTCGAATCCCACCGAGAGGTTATGGGTATACCATCGCAACGGAGAGCCGTGCCGAAAGTGTGGCGTGCTAATCTTGTCCGGCAAGCAAGGCGCAGAGGCACGAACCTCCTTTTGGTGTTCAATATGCCAGGCGTAATGGCAGGAATGGTAAGTATCTCGAACGCTTTAGCGCAAGGTGGGGCGGACCCCATGGTCCGCGGCCGACGCCCTCGTCGGCCTTGTTTTCAGCCGACGATCCCGACCCCGCTTTGGAGCACCAAATGAGGCTGTTGTCTCTTGTTCTTCTTATCTTTTGCTTGATCGATCCAGCAACGGCCCAAGTTGAGCACGGAAGTATCGGAGTAGTCTATTTCACTCAAGAAAAGATCGCCGCGGCGGCCGACAGTCGGGGGATTTTGGCCAAGAGAGAAATCGATGATTCGATATGCAAGATCGCCGCATTGGGCGGAAATATAATCTTCGTTTCCACTGGCATCGTGCGAAGCTTTGGACTTGCTCCACTTGTTCCAGATTGGGATAACATCGAAGCGGCGCGAGAGGCCTTGGCTAAAATCTCCGGCCAGAATCCCAAAATGCGGCCCAACATTGCGAAAATTGCCAATGAATGGATTGGAACGATGGAGGCCAATTTTAATATCATGGCTAGGCAAAAACCAGATTTGTTCAGTCAGTATTCGCCTCAAAAGCCAGAGTCTTTCACCGTAGGATTGCTTGGAGGACTTGATGCAGACGGCGTGCTCGCCTTGTTTCAGATGAAGATTGACATTAGCGATTCTGGAAAACGAGCAGAGGGGCGATTTAGACGCGTTGAAAAGTGCGGGCCGTACAACTTTTGCATTATCGGGGCGCAAGATATGGCTACCGAAGCGGCGCAGAAAGAAGTTGCGGAGTGGAATCCGACCGAGACTGCTTTGGTGGAAGATTACGACATTCTTAGGGCGATTAGGTTGGTGGAACTCACGATCAAGCAGCATACTGGTGACGACGTCGGAGGAAAGATTGACGCCGTGCAATTGGTCCGAGACGGCTCCATACGCTGGTACCGCCGTAAGGAAAACTGCCCACCCAAGTAACGATATGATGCCAGTAGAGGTTTGATTCATGAGCTTTAGGCGATGGGCCGCTACGCTAGTGATTGCCGGAGCTTGTTGGGCGCAGGCTCCGCCGCAGGATTCTGCGGCGGAGATCGCCGCCCTGAAGGCAACCTGGAAGACTAAAGGGGGATGGAATGGGAGATTCTGGAGATCCTTCAAATCGGAACAGAAGATGGCATTCCTTTTTGGTTTCGGGGAAGCGGCATTGCTTGTTTCCACAGGGTGTGTTGCCGTGTCTTCATCGCCCGGTATTGAAAACACAATAAAAGTCGCAAATCTATTCTGGCCTACCGGTCTTACTTTCGATGAGATCCGAGAGTCATTGGATCGACTTTACGACGTCCCTGAAAACAGACAAATCGCCATCAGCGATGGTCTCAACGTGATATCCCAACGTGCAACCGGCACAAGCGAAGAGGATCTTAGGGCATCCATCGAAAAGCTGCGGGCAGCGGCTTCGAAGTAAGGCGGCCTAAAACTCTTCGCGAGGAACACTTTCGAAAAACAATTTCTCCAAGGCCATTCGGCGAAACTGCCAGAACTCTTTCTCTTGGTCGTTGACCTTGAGGCGGCATTGCCCGTCGTCGCTGAGCGTGAGCGTCGCTTCAATCAACAGTTGGTTGTGGCCGTCATGGACGGATATAGCCTTCTCCCCGAGTTTCAACATCACTGAACTGGAAGGAATCGCCTTTCCGTTGAACTTGACTAAAATGCTTCCGCTGGTGGCCTCTACCGAGAAGGCATAGTATGGGTTTGCTGATCGCTTAGAATTTCGCACCTCCACATCGGCTTCGATCTCCAGCCGAAGTCGTTGAAAAACCCGCGCCAGCGAGCACGCCGCACGCGCATCTACCCAGTTAAATTCACTCACGTTTTTTGCTTTGGCGCGGCTCTGTTTTTCGGTGCCTTGCGTTTTCCGAACGGATTCGGAACCGCGCTCTTTGGAACCGAGAGAATCTTTTTAACGGCCTCGCGGAACCGTGTGAACGCCTCCGGTCCTTCGTTCATCTCTGCTGCGGGCCTCATGCTTAGATCCTACCTCGGAATGTCGCTGAATGACGGGAGCACGCCAAGAGATAGCCAATTATTTGTCGGCTTTGCAAACCTTTCAATCCCAGCAGGTGAGTTTGATTTGTTATGGATCGCTCTTGGCCGCTTTTTCAACATTGCCTCCCGAAGCGGCTGCGATTCCTGCCATCAGTCGTCTCGAGAGAACGGATCTGGGCTTGACATCGACAATGTCCTGCATCGATGCATGTTGATCTCGGTGTTTAATCAGAAGCCACGTGGAACGAGTGGGCTTCCCCATCCCCTTCGTCTGGACCAAGACCCAGGAGCCCTTCAGTTTCGATCCGCGCAGAGTGAACTTAAGGTCGCCTTTACTGAGGCTCGCATCCACATCCGGATCGTCAGGCTCCCATGTACCTCGATCCCAGACCATCACGGTGCCGCCGCCGTATTCACCCTCGGGAATGATGCCTTCGAATCCGCCATATTCAAGGGGATGGTCTTCGACAGCCATGGCAAGACGCTTCACCGATGGGTCCAGCGAGGGTCCCTTGGGAACCGCCCAGGAGAGCAGAACGCCTTTCCACTCCAGGCGAAAATCATAATGCAAGTGGCTCGCTTGATGCTTCTGAACCACAAAAGAAAGTTGGGGACTTAACGCGCGCGCCTTTTTGGATCCTTCAGGCTCCAAGGTAACTTTAAAATTTCGTTTGGCTCTGTACTTCTCCAGGCCCATGCGAAATTCGTTTGCAAATAAAGGCCCACTCGAAAGGCCCTCATTTATGGTCAATTAAGACGCGCTGAGGGCCCTTAAAGAACGAATTATGGTCAAATAAGGAGCACTCTACGCCGGTTCACGCTCCCAAACCTTCCCATTCCGCGCGAACTCGATGAATTTTTGAACGTCCTTGGCCGGCCCAAAATCGGTAACGCCGGGTAAGCCCGCCGCGCCAGTCTTCGCTGCAAGCCCTGGAACCCCGGATAAGCCGATCGCTTTCAGATGACGGCAGGCGTCCATGAGGAATCCCACAGCATCCGGATTGGCGGTAAGTGCTTTGTCTCCCGCAGATCCCGCCAAAATTACTACTGCGTCGAACATGATCGAGGGCGAGCCCGAGAGTGCCGCTTCCGCCGGATGTTTCCTACCGTCGGAATCCTCTACACCCCCTACTTTGGGTGCGATGATCGCCGGCGTCGCGCCTTCCTTCTTAATCGCTAACACCAATGCATCCTTTAGTTTGAGGTTGAAACCCGCCGCCAAAAGCACGCCGACCTTCCGGCCTTTCAGGGTCGGTTTATATTTGCCATATAAGCGAAGCGCCGGACTGGGATCGAGGTCGATCGGCATTGCCGCCGGTTCAGCCTTCAGGGCTTCGCCCGGCATGCCCAGTTCTTCGGCTACCTTATTGCCCAATTTCGGATCGATCACGTCCAGGTGGCCGAGCATCTTGCGGCGGATTTCCACGATATCCACTTTGCTCAACTCAAACGTCAATGCCTGGGCTATGTGCTTTTGTTCTTGCGGAGTTACCGACCGATAAAACAATCGCGCCTGCGAATAATGATCCCGGAAAGACTCCGCTCGCAACCGCACCTTGGTCGCTTCCGTCGGAATCGGAGTGGTCTGAAAGCCGAGCGGAGATTCCCGTGGCCCTTTTGGATCTATCGAGTTAGGCTCATAATTCGCCCGCCCAGGAGGCACCAGCATTTGCATGTGGCCGTCCCGCTGCATATTCGCGAAGGGGCATTTCGGACGATTGATCGGCAACTCGTGGAAATTCGGTGAGCCCAGGCGACTTAGCTGCGTATCGAGATAGGAAAACAGCCGGCCCTGCAGCAGAGGGTCTTCGCTGAAATCGATCCCTGGAACGATATGGCTCGGACAGAACGCGACTTGCTCGGTTTCGGCAAAGAAGTTGTCGGGATTCCGGTCGAGTACCATTTTGCCGGCCATTTCGATGGGAATGATCTCTTCTGGAATCAGCTTGGTAGCGTCGAGCACGTCGAATGGAAGCGAATCGGCCGTCTTCTGATCGATGATCTGAAAGCCGAATTCCCACTCGGGAAAGTTGCCACTGGCGATGGCCTCGAACAGGTCTCTGCGATGATAATCCGGATCGGCCCCGCTAATCTTGCAAGCCTCGTCCCAAAGGACAGCGGCGGTCCCAAGAATCGGTCTCCAGTGAAACTTGACGAAGTTCGTTTCTCCCGCGGCGTTTACTAAACGGAACGTGTTTACGCCGAAGCCTTCCATCATGCGAAGCGATCGCGGGATGGCGCGGTCGGACATCGCCCACATAACCATGTGCAGGGATTCAGGCATCAATGAAATGAAGTCCCAAAATGTATCGTGCGCGGAGCCCGCCTGCGGATAGCCCCGGTCGGCTTCCATCTTGACCGCATGAATCAGGTCTGGAAACTTGATGGCATCCTGGATAAAGAAGATGGGAATGTTGTTGCCGACGAGGTCGAAATTTCCTTCCTGGGTGTAAAACTTTACGGCGAAGCCTCGCACATCCCGGGGCAAGTCCACCGAACCCGCGCCGCCGGCCACAGTTGAAAAACGGGCGAATACCGGCGTTTTTACTTTTGGATCGGCGAGAAAGGCGGCCTTGGTGACATGCTTCATGGACTTGTAGGGCTGGAAGTATCCATGAGCGGCGGACCCTCTCGCGTGAACGATCCGTTCCGGGATGCGCTCATGATCGAAATGGGTGATCTTTTCGCGCAGGATGAAATCTTCCAACAGGGTGGGACCCCGTCCGCCCGCCTTTAGCGAATTCTGGTTATCGCTAAGAGGCAGCCCTTGATTGGTGGTTAGGCGAGCATCGCCCCGAGCAGTCTGATGGGTTTCACCGCCGTTGGCCTTCGACGCGACTGGGCGGGATGGTAGTTTTTTCTTCATGTCTTGATTGTATAAAAAGGGGATCGGCGCGGTGTTCAGGCTTTTGATCCTGGCGGAAGGGTTTGCTTTAGGGAAAACAACTTAGGCTGTTTGCCCTTCACACGCTTCAGGACATCTTTCATCAGGAACTGGCTCGCGGATTTCAGGCTATCCAGTTCCTTCCAATCGAGGGGGAGGGCTACGGGCGCGCCAGGCCGCGCGCGGACTCCGTAGTCGGCGATGGCGGTGGCCGTATAGTCGTTGCGGAAGTAGTCGATGAAAATCTTCCCCGCTCGCTTGGCCTTGCTCATGGTGGCAACATACGCTTCGGGCGCCGCGACGACCATTTCATCGGCCACCGATGCGGCGAAGGATTTTACGGCGGGCCATTTGTCTTTCCCATTCAGGGGTACCGTTACGTGTAAGCCTTTGCCGCCGGTGCATTTGAGAACCGACTGGAGTTTCCTCCGCTCCAGACGCTGGCGCAGATCCCGCGCGGCTAGCTTAACTGCCGCGAACGGTGCATCGGGCGCGGGATCGAGATCGAAGATCATGCGATCGGGATAATCAATCGCGTCGATCGTAGCGCCCCAAGGGTGCAATTCAATGGCACCCTTCTGGATTACTTCCAGCAAACCCTTTTCGTCCTCGATATAGAGGTACTCATACTTCTTGCCCTTGTGGCGAAACTCGAATGGACGTACATCGGCGCCGAGGCCTTTGCCGGGATTGCGCTGAAAGAAGCATTCGCCATCGATGCCGGAAGGACAGCGCAGAAGGCTCAGCGGCCGCCGGACGATATGAGGCAGGATGAAACGGGCCACGCCCGCGTAGTATTCAGCAAGGTCGCCTTTGGTGATATGGCCGGCCTGGGAAATCAAGCGATCGGGATGGGTAATGGCGATGCCGCTGAGCATCAGGCTGCCGGCTTTCGCGGTTGTCTTCGCGGGCATTTCTTTTTTCACCTCCTTCGCATCTTTGTCTTCCCTGAGGCCCTGAAAGGAAGGGTGGCGGATATGGCCATCCTCTGTCCACTCCGTGAAAGCGACCTCGCACAGCAGAGTGGGTTCGATCCAGTGAACGGAACGCCATTCGCCGGCGGGCAGTCCGGTGGCCTCGGCGCGGGTCAGCACGGGCTGGCCGGCCGTCATGCCCGCGAACCCCTGCTGAAGGTCGCGAGCGCTTTTCATTGAAAAGCCGGTGCCCACCTTCCCCGCATAATGGAGGGCGCCGTTTTTCCGGTATCCAAGATACAGCGCGCCGAGCGCACGCGCTCCTTTGCGGGCATCGCTGTAGCCGAGGATAATGAATTCCTGTCGTTTCCCACACTTTATTTTCAGCCAGCTTTTCTGGCGCCCGGGCAGATAGGGCGCGTTCGCCAGCTTGGATACAATTCCTTCGAGACCGGCATCGCAAGCCGTCGCGAACATCTGCGCGCCTTCGCCGGCAACATGATCGCTATAGCGGAGCTGCTTCGATTTTTTCAGGAGACTCCGCAGCGCCTCCTTACGCTCCGTCAGCGGCAGTTTTGTGAGATCCTTCCCATCGAGGTAGAGAAGGTCGAAGACATAAGCGACAATTTTATCGGCAGCGCCGCCGTCGCCGAGCGCGCCCTGCAGTGCTTGAAAGCTGCTTTTGCCTTGCGCATCGAGCATGACCGCTTCCATATCCAGCACGGCGTCTTTCGCCTTCAGCGTTACCAGCGCGGCGGCGAGGGAAGGAAATTTTCCGGTCCAGTCCTTGCCGTTGCGCGTGCGCAGCAGCGGGACGCCTCCAGAGACAAAACCTAACAGACGATAGCCGTCGAACTTGATCTCATGCAGCCATTGCTCGCCGTGGGGCGGCGTGTCCACAAGGGTGGCAAGCTGGACTTCGGAATAGCGCTCGATCAGCGCTTTCAATTGTTTCGGAGATTTGGCTGCGGCTGTTTCAAGCATCGTACGCTCTCACCTGCCCGCATGCTTTACGCATGGCGGTTCTGTGTGGCGAAGGGACAGAACCCGGACAAACTACTAGATCACCGATGAACATGCATGTTTCAGGAATTAACGCGCAGGCAGCTTGGGCGGACGCGGCCCGCGACGCGGGGTATTGGACGCCGCGACATACTCGAGCTCCTTCCTGTCCCGGACGCAGCGGAGCATTAAGCCGCCGCGACTCATATCGCCGCGGCCGACGAATTCCGAGGGAAACAGCAGACACGAGCCAAAAATATCCAGCAAGGGCTCCAGGTATTTGGAGGTCGCGATACTGCCAAGCAGCACAACTTCGCAGTCCGGCGCGAGGGCTTTTTGCAGATCGAGAGCGTCTCGCTCCAACGGACCGCTATAAAGCGGATCGCCGGGATCGATGGGCACGGCGGCGATGGTGCGCAGGTCTTCGAGGCTGATCGGAGTCTCCGGCGGGAGCAATCCGCGACCGGCTGCGATCACCAGCGAACCGGATACGCCTGGAGGCGGTGCGCCGAAGGTATTCGCGTACGCGAATTTGCCGCGAAAATACAAGCCGCTCATAAAGGCGAACACATCCGCCAACGGGACGCGTTCCTGGCGCAGCCGCACCGCGAGATCGAACTCGGCTCCCTCACTCATCACCAGGCGGGCTCGAACACCCGATGCGTTTGCCGGCGAGAGAAGAAAGACGCGATTCACCGAGAGCGGTTCACTCCTTCATCTTTCCAATGGGGGTTGCGGGTGGGGCCGGTATCCGCGGCCCAATCTTCCGCCGGCTTTGGTCCGCGATTGGTAAGGCCCAGGCGAGGATCATCCGCCGTGGTCACGTTGAGATCGTCGATGCCGCCGTTATCTCCCAGGCCGAGCACATCGGTTCTGGGGCGCGCTCCCAGGCCGCCGGCGCTGGGATCGCCGGTCGGCATTCCCGCGGGACCGTCGTCACCGGCGCGCACTCCCGATCCGCCCGAGGTGACATCCGCGGCGTCGTTTCCTCCATCCATAGGATAAACACCGCGAGCGCTTGGAGCCGTGAAAGCGGCATCGTCGCCGGACGTTTCGAGCGTGTCCACAATGTCGTATTCGAGCACCAGATCGGAATTTTGCAGGGCCTGTTCAAATTCGCGGGCGCGCTGGTCAACCACCTCATAGTCCCAGACTTCGGCGGCGGCGCTGCCCAGAAACGCGTCATCCTCGTCGAGAACCTCCTGACTGTGTTGGGCATCGGTCTCAAACTCTTCGACAAAGACCTTCTCCGCCACAACTCCGTCCGACAGATTCTCATCGAGCTCGGCGCTCGGTTGCATCCCCGAATCGGCGCCATCGGATGCCACCCGCTTGGTAAACGCGACGCGATATCTCATGACCAGTAGACTCCTGGGCGCTTGCGCCGTTTCAGTGACGGGACGCTAGCAATGATGGGTAAATAGCGCGAGGAGCAGGATGATTGGAATCGGCACTCCGATAAAATAGAGTAAGACGGAACGCATAATGGTTCTCCTTGCATACTGAGTCTGTTAGATAAGCTTGACGTGATCGCGCTGCCGGCCGCCGATCGTGGCGGCGAAGCTCGCGCTGAACGCGCCGATGAGAAGAGCGACAAAAATCCACAACAACAAACGCGCTGCCGTCTGGCGCGCGACATCCTCGGCTTGGCGAGCATCCGCGGATACTTGAGACACGCGGTTCTGGGCATCGGATGGACTGAGGAAGGTTTTGGCGGCGACCAGTTTCGCCAAATAAGCATCATCGGCCGGGACGGAGTCCTTTTGCCGAAGCGTGTTGGCAAGGATACGGCCAGCCTCGGCCCGCGCGGAAACATCGACCGGCAGCGAACCGGGCGTGTCCGAGCGGAACAGGCGATCGACAAAATAGCCACCAGGGTCCGTGGACGCTTTTGCTTGAGCGGCCCGTTCGTTAGATGCGTCCCGTTCAGTGCCCGCCATGGAGGCGGCAGAGGATACCAGGAAGGTGACGGTGATGACGAGTCCCACGGCCCAGACAAGAAATCCGTTCGCCGTGTCGCGGAAATAGACTTCATCGGTGTGCACGGCGACCCATTTTGTTCGGAGCCGGCCGGCGAGATACCCGCCTAAGGCACAGGAAATGCATTGGGTGACGATCAACCAGATAATGGCCGCCGTACCGAGTGCCGACGCGGACGCGCCCACATTGGACCAGGGCGAAACAGCCGACAATCCGAATCCCGCACCGAGTGCGAGCATAATAAGCGAAATGGCGGCTGCCACAAAGGCGCCGCCGACCACCGCGGACCAGGATACGCCGTGCGAATGCTGATCCCCTCTATCCGAGTCCCCGATGAAACGCCCTTCGGGCGGGCTGGCGGAGCCTATACTACTTTCCATGTCGATGCACCTCCTTTAGTAAGGCATAGCAACTCACTCGCCGTTTGGAGATCGATTCGCTTCGTTGGATTTTGAAGAGGTGGGCGCGGCCGTCGTATGCAATATCTGCCGCAGAATTCCCTAACCTGCAACGGGATGCGGTCTGCCAGCGCAAGCGACTCGCAAACCGGACGGTGGCTGCGGATTTTTGGTGAAGCGGAGGACGACGTCAGGCGTTTAGGAAGAGCAAAACAGATGATCAGCTGATATGGTGCGCCCGGACCGACTCGAACGGCCGACCTTCTGGTTCTAGCCAGCGCATTTTCCCTAACTCCTTGATTATAGAGCGAATATTTTTGCAATAATTAAATTTAAGCACCAAAAATACGCCGTGGGTGGGCAACTGGGTGGATCGTTTTGCACGACGCTGACCTTCTGGTCGAGGCTCCGGCGCGTCCTTTCCCAAGGAGTGATGTGGCCTTGTTTGGTGATAGTAGGAGAAACAAGAAAACAGCATCCGACGTAAGGAAGATTCCGAAGACGATCACATGATCCAGGCACTCGCGCCGGATGGAGCCGATCACGCGCTCCAGGTAGGCCCGCTGCCACGGTGATCGGGGAGCAGTGAGCACTTCCTTAATCTGCATGTTATTTACCTGCGCTCGGGAAGGTGTCGCCGAAAATCTAGTCGCGATCCCGGAGCAGATAGAGCGGGACTTGATCAAATGGAAAGGCCTCACGCAGTTGCTGTGCCGTCCATTCCGCCGTGGGATGCGCGGTGACATTGAAGTGGAGCACCCGGCGCCGGTCAGCATTTCCAACGAGGAAGATCCGCTCCGCTTGGTGATGTTGAAAATTGCTCAGCAGAGTCCTAAAGGCGAATCTAAAGTAGCCCGGCCTACAGTCTGAATGGTATGGTTTTCGATACCTATTTCGCTTCAGACTGAGGGGAGGAAGGCTACAAATGAAAATGCGCGCTACTGGATTCGCTGCGCTGCTGCTAGGCGGCGCTTGTTTCGCTGACGACGCGGATCGCGTGAGTCTGTTAGGTGCATGGGAATCAACTGAGGGAACAGATCAAGGGAATAAAGTGACTTGGCAGCTCGAAGCAAACGGTGAAGCACTCCACATCATCTATGTGCAAGGCAACCAAAAGCTGGCCGAGTTTACTTGCGCCACCGATGGGCGCGAGTGTGCGACGAAGGAGTCGGGGCATGCAGCCAAGATGTCGCTTTGGTACAACGGCTCAAAGCTCGTGATGCTTGAAACGAAAGGCTCCGACGTAGTCAAGAGACGCTTCGGGATCGCGGACGCCGGGGGACAAATGGATGTTGAGATGATTCCCATCATGCCGACTAGTAGGGCTGAGACGGTGCATTTCAAACGAACGAAAACTGATCTTCCGAACAAGTGACGACATTCTCTAGTGCGCCATGGTTGGCTTATTTGCGTCGGTGGGCCTGCGGTGATACTCGCACCGAGTGATGTGGAAAGGCGAGAGAATGTTCGCGCTACTCATGTTAAACGGAGAGGCTCTTGCAGCAATTCGATTGGGTTGAAATTGCATCCCGGCAGGTCCGAGCCGAAGACGTTTTATGAACGTCGATCTATGCCCTCGTGACTAACAATTCGCACTTCTTGTGCCGACGGCGCGCAATCTCCAAGGCAGTAACGCAGGCCGATAAAACCAAAGAATGCCGCCGGCGTACACACCAATTACATCACTAAAATAATGCACGCCGAGATAGAGGCGGCTAAACCCAATCGCAGCGATCAGCATGGTGGAAGCAGCAATGATCGCAACTTGCGAGTGCCGACGCGTTGCCCAGAAAACCACCAGGAAATAGGCAAGCATGCCATAGCCCACCAGCGATTCCATCGCATGGCCACTCGGAAAGCTGTAGCTCGTGCCGTGAAGGAAGGCGGCCGCATAAATTGGCCGTGCCCGCTGAATGATGTGCTTGAGGGCGGCATCAAGAATACTCCCGCCAGCAAGTGCAGCCACCCAGCCAGCAAGAAGAAGCCCCCGGCGACACCAAGCAAGCTTCACAGCAACCAAAACTATTTAAGCCCGACGGCGTATCGTGCTGATGGAGCCAGTCCAGCAGCGTGAGATCGAATTGCGTCAGCGGGTCATGGTTGATTACATCTTCCGTCACGGCACCGAACAGCCATAGCGCGGTGAGACTTATGATCCAGCCGATCGTGAGATGCAGTCCTAGGTCTCTGACCGCTTAGAACGTTTCGTTTGATGGCCGGACTGCCAATTGATCTTGGTGCGGGCGCGGTTAATCCGGCGATTCCAGGCCCGAACTTCCTTGCGCAAGGTCTTCAGATTGGGGATTCTTCTGGTGCCGAGGCATTGCCTGGAGAGGATGCCGATTTCGATCTCCGCCTGATCCTCGGTTCTTAGCTACCTGTTGCCAGGGTCGGCGGGTTTCCGCCATGATGGATGCCGTCAGGGACCGTGAATGAGCGGCTGGCTCAAGAAGGGTAACATGCCTGATGACTTCTCGGCGGCGGGAGCCGGCGAAGCGAAAACGGGTCCGCGGAACCTTGTTGTGGGAGACGAAAAGCAACACCGAAATTCCAGACTGGAGCGTACTGAGCCGGTGCTCGACTCGAAGGGAAGGCCGACCGGCGAGTACACTTTCCAAGCTTCGGGCGCGAACCGGGCACTGGAGCTCCTGGGCAAGGAGTACGGCATGCTCGTGGACCGGAGCGACACGACGCACAGGTACGCGACAATCGATGAACTCATCGAAAAAGGCACCCCGGAGGAGGTGCGGGCGGAGCTGGCGAGATTGAAGGCGCGGAAGGAAGCGCTGGCCGGTTCGAAGGTGGTGAACTGACCGGCACTCAGTATTACGATGTCGCGGACCGGCTCATCAATCAGGTTATTAACGAGAGGTGAAATTCCAGTTTGGAATTCCACGATTCGCGCTTGCCGACGGCGGCGAAGCATGATTCACACAAGGTGTCTCAAACAATTCCGATAAGGTACATCTCGTCAATGGGTTGCGGTGGTGTCACTGACGGAAGAAATAACGGAGGGGATTGAAGACACTCCATGGCGACAAAGCACATGCAACTTGCCCCACGGTGCACGGCTTTTTCGAAGACGACCGGCAAGCGTTGTGGGCAAGCGGCGATCCGCGGCGGATCAGTTTGCATTGTCCACGGTGGGGCGTCACCGGCCGCCAAAGCTGAGGCGCAAAGGCGACTGGCCACGTTGGTCGATCCGGCGTTGGAAGTGATGTTCGAACAACTCACGAACGGCAAGACTCCGCCGGCGACACGTTTCAGCGTTGCAGAGGACATCCTCGACCGCGCGGGATTCAAGCCGGTTGACAAAAGCGAGGTCGCGATAGCCTGGGATGGGGACGTGTCGAAGCTGGACGACGAGGGGCTGGCACGGCTGGCGTACTACATGGAACGATTAGCTTTTGGGGACGATCGGGCGCGGATGCTGGAGGAAAGGCGAAAGACGCTACTCGAGGCCGGCGCGGCGCCGGATGTAATTGAGTCGATGTTTGAGCAAGGCAGCACCAGCTCAACCAGAAGAGCACACGACCGGGTCGACGAAGACGGACGACGAGGAGGGGTGGTGAGGGCGGTAACCGGCGACATGGCCGATTAAACAGAGCCGTGCCCCGCACAGTTCATGACGCCCACATGCGCTGCCCAGGGTCCCACCGTCTCCCGGTATTGGTGCGCCATGATCCGGGAGATTTGATGGAGGTGCGTGAGGTCGTGAGCGGGCCAGGAAGCCAGCAGCTGAGACATCGTGACTGGCCCCAGCGCCGGATGCCGTCCACGAAGTTCAAGTCCTGCTTGGCTCAAATTCATCTCCTGCAGGTCGGCGAGATTGGCGGCGCGCAACTGGGCAAATTCATCCAGCAACTCCCCCAGCGACTTTCCCTGGCACACCTGGATGTGCCCCGACATATCGAACGGCTCGAAGGCCTGCCTCTCGCCATGCTCCAGGATGAGCTTGGCGCGCGGCATCCAATCTGTCTGTTCGCCGTAGATCAAGTGGCCGACGACATCAAAGACGGTCCACGTGCCCTCACCTTCGTTCCGCACGGTCCAGGTTTCAGGCAGATCCCGCAGGAGCGCATCGAGCGTGGCCGGAGTGCGCGAGAGAAGGGAGATTGTGTCGGGGAGGTTGTGTTGGGTCATGTTAGTTCGTTGGCAGTGTGCTGCCAAGCCAGTATGATTCAATCGGGACGACGGAGGATGCATCAGTCGAGGCCGCAAACGGCGCCGTGGCGGACTGAACGAGCTTTATGGTCTCGGTTAGCCGTGGAATGGCTCGATCGCATGCAAAAGCCGCTGACTCTAGAGGCTGCCAAGCGGAAAGTCTCAGGTGTATCCGCGATGGGGGCTGTGGACCCGACGCCGGAACCTGAGGGATGGTGATGGTCGCGATTATTTGTTTTCAGCGCTTTCGAGTGGTGTCATCCTTTGCTTCGTGCTCGGTGCTGAATCCGTGGCCGGGTTGAAATGGACCGCGCCGCAAGGTTGACGCCGGCTGAAACCTGGGCCACCGGCGTCCGCACGCCCTATGGCTTGGCATTTTCCCACCGGCGAATTGTGGGAGGTCGAGCATGGCCCGCGTGGCGGCGACGAGTTGAATCTGATCGAGAAGGGCAAGAATTATGGCTGGCCGCTCGTCTCCTATGGCAAGAACTATAATGGCGTGCCCATTGACAATCCCGACACGCGGCCCGACCTGGCGAAGCCTGTGCTCTATTGGGTGCCTGTGATCGCGCCGGGCAATCTGATGTTCTACAGCGGCAGCCAGACCTTCCCGCAATGGAACGGCAACGGCTTCATCAGCGGCTTGGCCAGCAAGGCGCTCATCCGCGTGATCTTTGACGGTCATGGCGGCGCGAAAACCGCCGAGCGCTGGGACGTGGGCCACCGCATCCGCGACGTGGAACAAGGCCCCGATGGTTCGCTGTGAATGCTGGAAGACGACAATCCCGGCGCCCTGATCCATGTGACACCCAAGTGATCACTTCGCGTCAGAAGTGCTAAAGGGGCTGCGGGGGCGGTCGCTGCGTTAAGGCTTTGAAATTTGCCCGAGCGTTCGGCGACCCAAACGAACGGGCCCACCGCGTAGTTAACAAAGTCTGGACGAGTTCTTAACGCACCCTCGCAACGCGCCGATCGGCTCACTTCCTCCTGACTGAGAACGGGTGGCAGGAGCTTGAGCGTGATGAGCGCCGCATCCGGATCTGACCGATAGCGTTCCTTAAGCGGCGCCTGCAAGGTTCTAAGGTCGTCCATGTTCATCGCTCAATTATGCAGACCACTGATTCGACGCGCAACTCGTCATAGCAGTGGGTTCGCGGAAGCGCTGACGTGAAATCGACCGTTTTCGCGGCAGAGTGCGATTACAGATCAGAAAGGTATCGCCGAGCGTCGTCGGATCGTTCCGTGTCAGGTGGAATGGATTATTCCTCGTAAACGCCATTCACGTTCTGCGCTCCGGCCTGATCCGATCCGATCAGTAATTTGAGCTGTTGGTGTTATCGTTTATATGATAACGGTCGCATGAGCCTGTGATTCGTATGAAAGCGCGCACCACCCGTCTCGCAATCATCTTTGTTCTGGCCGTCTCTTGCGCTCTTCTCGCCGTCAGTCCTCCGCAGTCAGAGAGTCGCCTCCCTCTTCGCAGCCGTGTCGAGCTATTCAAGGGTAGCAACGAGTGGGATGCGGTGACGGTGATCCGCGATTTGGATCCGTTGAAAACAGCCCTGGTGCTTTGCGATATGTGGGACAGGCACTGGTGCAGCGGCGCCGAGGAACGGGTCGGCGTGCTCGCACGGAAGATGGAACCGGTGATCCAGCTAGCGCGGAAACGCGGAATTCTGATCATCCACTCGCCCTCCGAGACGATGCCGTACTACAGCCAGACAGCCGCCAGAATCAATATGCTGAAAATAGCGGCCCTCCAGCCTCCCGAACCGCTTCCAATCACCGATCCGCCGTTGCTCATCGATGATAGCGATGGCGGATGTGATGTGGCAAATAATAAGCTCCCTCCGAACACACGGGTCTGGTCCCGTGAAAATCCAGCGATTTCCATTGCAAATGAGGATTTGATTTCGGATAACGGCCGCGAGATTTACAGCGCCCTAAGATCGCATGGTGTCGACACGCTTCTATTCGCCGGCGTCCACACAAACATGTGTATTCTCAACCGAACGTTTGGGATCCGGCAAATGACTCGGTGGGGTGTTCATTGTGTGTTGATCCGGGATCTTACCGATGCGATGTACAATCCCGCCCGATCCCCACACGTTTCCCACGGCCGCGGGACCGAACTCGTCATTGAGCACATCGAGCAATATTGGGCTCCCACAGTTACTTCGGACGACCTGATGCGGGTCCTCTACGGACGCTAGCACTGACGGAATCGAGTTTCATGACCGCCAAGCTGCTGAGCACACGAGTGAAGAAATCTCGCCTTTGCATGACAAATCATTAGGCAGGAACGACGGAATGCAGTCAACTCACGCGACATGGCGATCAAAGTCTTGCCTTGATCAGCACTTCGATTTCACACGGTGAATCAAGCACGCTATAGTGGCCTACCCTTGTGGAAAAAATCCTCCGGGAAATAACCGCAGTGCGCGGCGCTATTAACTCGTTCCGAGCCCCGGGCCGTTCAAGCCGTCCGTCTTCATCCAGCCATCTTTGACGATAAATATGCCGGGATATTTCTTGTCCCATCCTGCATTGGCGGCGGGCACATACTCGCGCGCGTTTGCTTCGAGGGCGCTCGTGCCCGGCACGTGGGCGGCGATGCCGACCGCATGCACCAGCGCTGCGCCCGGACACGTCAGGTCCTGCACGCAGCGAAACATTCTGTACTTCTGCGCCGCGGCCGCCATCAAAAGCGACCCACTTTGTCCTTTGCACGCCTTGAGGGCGACGCCGGTATAACCCATTTCGCGTGCCAGAAGCAGCGTGTCGAGTCCGGTGAGTGATTCGTCGATGACGATGGGCCGCACCCTCGCGGCCTCGAACATGGTGTTCTGGCGGTTGGAGGCGAGGTCGCGCGCGGTGGGCTGTTCGATGTATTGCACCAGGTCAAATGCCGTGGGAGCTTTGCTCTTCAAGCCGCGCTCGAAATCGAGCAGGTACTGCACGTTGGGGCAGCGCTCATTGAAATCCAACGAATAGACCCACCCTGTGAATCCGCGTTTCGCCTGCGCCAGGGTGGTTACGCGATCGATCGCGGCCACGCGGTCCAGATCCCAGGCGAGATCGCTGCCGTTCAGCTTGATCTTGATGGCGGTGATGCCATTGTACGGAATCCACTCTTCGAGTGTCTCGGGCAAACCATCGCCGATGAGTTTGTTCAAGTCGCCGTGGGTTAGCGCATCGCTGGCGCCGACGGAATGATACATGCGAATGCGCGGCACGGGTTTGGAGGCGATGTATTGGTCCAGATACTCGCCGCGGAATTCCTGGTTCAGGTAGTGGGAGAGGTCGTAACGGATGAACTCCTTGCCGCAGATGGCGTAACTGGAGCGCCCGTGCAGTTTGCCGAAGGCGTCGTGAAGCGCAGCGTCCACGGGGCTCGCGGTGACGAGAGTACAGAGTTTGGGAACAGGCAAGGACAACTGCAATTCGCGGGTGACTTCGGCGGCCGCCTTGACATATTCAGGCTCAAGCGTTCGATTGACGTCGAGAGGGTGGGCGTATTCGGTGAAGCCGCGCGTCAGGCTAACGATCTTGCCGGCCAACGACTTCATCGCGCCAAGTGTGATGTCATACGGCACATCTGGCGCAGGGAAGCTCCACACGTTGCCAAGCGGCATGGCGGCGGCGCCTTCGGCGGATTTCCCGCCCTTTGTGCTCAAACGGCAGCGCACCTCGAAGAGAGTGACGCGGTCCACTTCTTTGCCACCGAACTTGTAAGGCGCCCGATAGAGATAGTCCTGAAAGCTGGGGACGATCCCCTCGATTCGGGCGTCGGTTACAGGTGCGGCAGCGAACAGTGCGGGCATTGCAAGAAAAGCCCTGCGCTTCACAGCCCGGCCTGTGCCATCATCGCTCGGGTCTTATGGAGATCGTTCTTCATGGCGATATAGACCTCTTCTTTAGGGATGCTGATTGCGGTCTTGCCTTCGTTTGCGCCGCCGAGCGGATATTCGTAATGCATTTGCACGGGGCCGGAAAATTGAGTTTCGGCGACCATACTGAAGAACTGCGGCAGTCTGACCATGCCATCGCCGATGGGCGTCCACTGCGCCTGCGCCACACCTTTCGCGTCTTTGCTCCAGGCGAAATCTTTAACGGCGATGCCGCGTAAGTACCTGCCAGTGATCTTGAAGCTATCGATCCAGCCGCCGAGGCCGCCTTCGATAGTGGCGTGAGCCACATCGAAGTTTATCCCAATCGCAGCCGGATCGAGATCGCGCATGAGATACCACAGATCCCAGATGGATGCACCCACAACCCCGGCACCGGAATGGGTGTGGTACATGGCGCACATACCATAACGCGCATTGAGGACGGCGAGTTTCGCGAGGCGCGGCTTCATCGATTCCAACTGCCCGTCATAGGGCTTCGTGGCGTCCCACTTGTAGGCTCCAAAGCGATAATTGCGGATGCCGAGTTGGGAGGCGACTTTGAGAATATCTTCGGTGAAGGGTGTTTCGGCGTCGGCGATACCGGTGGTGACCATGGGCACTTCGAGCCCGTGCCGGCGGAGGATGGCGACGAGCGGCGGCAGGTCCTTGGCTACGGCGGCAGGCTCGATGTGACCGCCTGTGCGCAGCGCGATATCGACGCCGTCAAAGCCGACTCCGGCGGCGGCTTTAGCCAATTCCTCGCCTTGAACGAATTGCAGGTGCTTGGAGAAGACCGCGATCTTCAATTTGGCCTTCGCTCGCGCGGCCGGTGCCACCAAGAGAGCGCCGGCGGCGAGCATCGCGCGCCGCGAAATCGACTGAGGTTTTGTTGGTTCAATGCCCACGGGACTATAATAATCCTTCTATGCCGATGCCTCGCCGCACTTTCCTCGTAACCAGCGGGAGCGCGCTCGCCGCCTGGGCTGCGCCGCCTTCCGACCAAATTACGTTGGGCGTGATCGGTTCCGGCGGTCGCGGCACTTTCGTGATGGGCGTCTTTCAGAAGGACGCCGCCTTAAAGGTGACTGCGATTTGCGACGTCTACGAGCCAAACCTGGAGAACGCGGTCTCGGTGGCCTCCAAGGTTGCCGGCACGCATCCCAAGGTGTATCGCAATTACAAGGAACTGCTGGCGGACAAGGACGTGCAAGCGGTGTTGATTGCGACTCCCGAGCACTGGCACTACCAGATGGTATTGGATGCGCTGGCCGCGGGCAAGGACGCGTACGTCGAGAAGCCGCTGTGCCAGACGCCCGAGCAGGGAATCGCGCTGGTGGAGGCGGAACGGAAGACGAAGCAGATCATTCAGGTGGGCATGCAGCGACGGAGCTACGATCTCTATCATGAGGGCCGCGCGATTGTGACCAGCGGCAAGCTGGGTAACGTACGCATGGTGCGATCCTGGTGGCTCAATAATTATCTGGGCGTCGCACCAGCGACGACGCTGGCGGGGCCGCTCGATTGGGAGCAGTGGCAGGGACCGGCGGAGCGCCGGCCAATGGACGCGGACCGTTTCCGCAACTGGCGCTTCTATTCCGACTACGCGGGCGGGATTGTGGCCGATCAAGGTGCGCACGTTTTTGACGGCATTCACATGCTGATGTCCGCGGGATTCCCGAGCGCGGTGACAGCGGCGGCCAACAAGCCGCATAAGACCGGCGTGGATCAACCGGAGAGCGTAGTGGTAATTGCGGAGTATCCCGAGGACTTTCTCGGCGTCTTCACGGTGAATTACGCCGCCATGCAGTACAAGAGCCGAAACGACCAACTGAACCAGCTGGATGGCGATCTGGCGCGTATGGACATCGGGCGCGAAGAGTTGAAGGTATTTGTGAAGGGCACGGAGGAGCAGGTTGAGATCGAGAAGAGATCGGAAAAAGGGTTTGGATGGGCGACCGATCTGCACGTACAGAATTTCTTACAGTGCGTGCGTACTCGACAGACGCCGACGGCGCCGATGAAGTTGGCGTTTCAAGCAGCGCTGGTAGTGCAAATGGCGAATCTCTCACTGAAGAATGGGCGCAGGATGCGTTGGACGGGGACAAGAGTGGTTTAGGCTTCGCGCACGGCTATCGCGGTGGGTCTGTGTCAGGTCCGATGTCAGGTCCGATTATTGCAGCCGAGAACTTCTTGATGATATCGTTCTCCTCAGCGTAGCGACCGGTATCCATAATGATCGTATTTGCTCTCTTGTTTCTCCAATCAGCCCAGCAACTGCTCCCACAGCAATTCTTCGCTAGCCGTTGTGCCGCCTGTCACGGCGAAGATGCACGCGGCACGGCTCAGGGGCCCGGGCTCGCCATGAATCCGCGGGTGGCAGAACAGTCTGAAGAACAACTACGCGCCTATCTTGTGCGCGGTAATCCGGGTGCCGGTATGCCCTCCTTCTCCGATCTTGCCGCCGACGATCTGACGTCGCTCGCGAAATTCCTGCGCCGTATCAATAAGGACACTTTCGTCGGGCCGGTGGCTGCGAAAGAGCCCATCCGCGAAACCACCTGGGGCGCGCCTCAACCAGGCGACTGGCGCACCTATAACGGAAATGTCTCGGCAAATCGCTACAGTCCGCTCAAGCAAATCAGCACCGCGAATGTGTCCTCGCTGAAGTTGAAATGGGTTTTCCCCCTTTCATACTTCGGCCTGGAGTCGACACCGCTCGCGGCGGACGGCGTCCTCTATGTCACGGGGCCGAACGAGGTCTTCGCGCTCGACGCTCTTACCGGCAACGCGCTTTGGCATTATTCGCGACCGGCCAGCACCGGAATGGTAGGCGATTCGAAGCTTGGCACCAATCGGGGAGTCGCTATTCTGCGCGATAGGGTCTTTTTTGTTACCGACAACGCCCATCTGTTGGCGCTGGACCGCGCCGACGGCGACCTGCTCTGGGAGACTCCTATGCCGGACGACGAGCATCAACCCTACGGCGGCACCGTTGCACCGCTCATCGTCGACGATACAGTTATCGCAGGTGTCGCAGGCGCCGATCACGGCATTCGAGGTTTCGTCGCCGCATTCAGAGCCGATACCGGCGCTCTCGTCTGGCGGCACTGGACCGTGCCTCGCCGAGGTGAACCCGGCATAGAAACCTGGCAAGCGAAAGAACCAATTGCAGGGGGCGGTTCCACCTGGCTCACGGGCTCTTACGACCCATCATCCGACACGCTCTATTGGCCCACCGGCAATCCATGGCCTGACGGTGACGACCGTGACCGTCCCGGGGACAACCTTTACACCGACTGTGTTCTCGCGCTCAACGCCAAGACGGGGGATCTCAAATGGCACTATCAATTTACGCCCCACGATCTAAAGGATCGCGACGCCACAGAGCCTAACGTATTGGTCGACACCGTTTATAAGGATAACCGGTCCAAACTTTTACTTCACGCAGATCGTAACGGATTTTTCTATGTGCTGGATCGCACTAATGGCGAACTGCTTCTGGCCAAGCCTTTTCTGCGCCGTCTCGACTGGGCTACAAGTATCGGACCCGATGGCAGACCGGTTGTGAGTGATCCACGCGGCTGCCCCAGCGATGCCGCCAATTGGGACTCAACCGCGTTCTCACCTGAAACGCGCCTTTACTATTTCATGGCGCTCGAAGAATGCGTCGGTAAGCCGACCGGCTACCCCGATCAGACAGGCCAGCGATTCCTGCGCGCGGTCAACATTGAGACAGGCGAAATCGTTTGGGAGGTTCCGCAGCCTGGTCCGGCACGAGCCAAAACGTGGTCGGGCGTTCTCGCCACCGCTGGAGGTCTGATCTTCTACGGCCAGCCAAACGGCGGTTTTACGGCCGCAGATCAGCGGAACGGCAAAACGCTGTGGCAAATCCCGACCAACGTTCGCATGAAAGCCTCGCCCATGACTTTTGCATTAGGCGGCAATCAGTACGTCGCGGTGGCCGCCGGGCCGAACATTCTCTGCTTTGGTCTATGACGACCACACATTGACGAAAACCGGGTATGTTCGTATCGCCGCCGGAACCGACCGATACGCACAAAGCTGCAACGCCGAGCGACCGTCTCGGCCTCCTGTTTGAGCGTCCGGACTAGCCGCCAGTTCCGTGTTGAACACGTGTAATGATCAGATGGAAACTCCGCTGTGTTAGCCTCACATTTATGTCAACTGATCACATTCTCGCCCTGCTACTGAGCGAGAGACACAAACTAACAAAGGCGATTGAGGCCCTTCAAGGCCCGACTAAGCGAAAGGGACGGCCACCGGGCTCTGGTGGAAAGGCGGTACTGCCGTCTGTCGAACAGGACTCGAAGCCACCAGCGAGCGTAGGTCCTACGGCACCGGTGAAACGGAAGATGAGTGCGGCCGGCAGACGGGCGATTATCGCGGGGACAAAGAAGCGGTGGGCGGCGGTCAAGGCGGCGAAGGCTGTGGCTGCGGCACCGGCTCCGGTTGCGGCGGCTCCAGCGGCGACTCCCAAGGCAACCCCCGCCAAGGCTCCCGTCCCAGTCAAGGGCGGTCTTACCGAAGCCGGACGAAAAGCGCTGTCCATCGCCATGAAGAAACGGTGGGCAGCGAAAAAGAAGGCGGCTGCGAAGGGGAAAGCGGCCTAAACAGGCGAATCCAGGCGGCCTGAACAAATCGGAAGAGAAGCCGTGCTGGGCGAATCCGCAGAAAGCGCTCAATTATCAGTGCAGTGCGGACGGTCAGCCTATTTCTTTGGTGGACCCCTTGCAGATCAAGGGTCGCGCTCCTGAATAGCATCAGGTAGTGCCGACTTTGCAAGTCGGATTATACAGCCCTTTCGAGGGACGCGTTGGAGCTCCGTCATGCCTTCGATAAGAAACCGCCCCGCTGGCCATCGCTCCGTTCTAAGCAGATCGTTCAGATCCGTCCTCCAGAAAAGCCGCAACTGGAGGAGTTCGGCAAGTAATTCCTCATACCTGCAGTCCCTGCTCCGAAGAAGCTGGATATGTCGGACGCGGCGCGCGCTAGGACCTACGAAACCTATCGAATGGCTTGCGGCCTCAGGAAGGACGGACTACCTCGCCCGGCGACGCTGCACTTCTGGCAGGTCTGGGAAGAGTGCCGCCGCCGGTTGGAACACTCCGGGTCATACTGGCCAGCTTGACGAACGGCCTCCCCAAAAAAAAGAAGCGGGAAAACCACCGGGCCGCAGCGTACAAATCGAACAAAAGAGCTATGAGATGCCCCCGCGCGACGGGTTCACAGTCACACATTTCATCACCGTCGCCGACATCGACCGATCGGCTGATTTTTATGAAAAGGTCTTCGGCGGCCGCATTCTGAGCAGAGGCGACACCAAGGGTGCGTCTGGGCACATTCAGATCGCGAATATTTGGCTGATTGTGAACGTCGGGGGCGGGCCCACCCCGGACAAGCCGTCAGTAACGCTCAGCGTCCCCGCCGACCCGGATAAGGTCAGCAGCTTCTTGAATATCCGCGTTGCGGATATTCAAGCGTGCTATGAATTATGGAAAAGTCGAGGAGCCGAGTTCATCACGGAGCCTAAGGAAAAGT
>Ga0182024_10001202_pt1 | contig 67168 bp, 63 predicted proteins | sample P32metaG_FD_120480 | JGI IMG/M metagenome (GOLD analysis project Ga0182024, IMG submission 120480) | Permafrost microbial communities from Stordalen Mire, Sweden - P3-2 metaG (Illumina Assembly) | ecosystem: Environmental > Terrestrial > Soil > Wetlands > Permafrost | place: Sweden: Stordalen... | reverse complement strand
TGCTCGAATTGGTGAAACTCCAGGCGCTGGGGCTGGTGCAAGCGGACGCGTTCGGCGAGATTGGAATCAGACGGCTGAAGGGATTCGAAAAGGCGTTCAGCTCGGAACAGGTGATGAGCGCGATCGACGAAGGATATAACTGAAGAACATGGAAGAACTCGACGTAACGCAAGTGGCGGAGGAGCGGGGCGCGGGCGGCGATCAGGGTGCATCCGGGCACGTTCAGTCCGACCCCGCCCAGTCCGATCAGGCGCAGGCGGATCAATCACGATTGAGGGCGATTCTCGAAGCCATCGTGTATGTGACCGATGAGCCGCTGTCGGCACAGCAGATCGCTGCCGCGCTGGGTCATCCGGTGGACAAAGTGAAGCGGCAACTGGACGCGCTGGTGGAGGAATTCGCGCGCGAAGAGCACGGGCTTTCGATTCGAGAAGTGGCCGGCGGGTACAAAATGGCGACGAAGGCGGAGCATCACGAAGCGGTTCGCGCGTTCGTGAAGAAGCTGACGCCTCCGTTGAAGTTGTCCCTGCCGGCTCTGGAGACGCTGTCGGTGATCGCGTACAAGCAGCCGGTGACGACGCCCGAAATCATGGAGATTCGCGGCGTGCAGGGCGCGGGCGTGCTGAAGACGCTGCTGGACCGGAAGTTGATTGCCGAGTCTGGGCGGAAGAACGTGGTCGGTAAGCCGATTCTGTACAAGACCACGAAGGAATTTCTGGTGCAGTTCGGATTGAAGGACGTGAGCGAGCTGCCGACGCTGAAGGAATTCGAGGAGTTGGGGCGTCTGGAAATCGCCGAGGAAGAGTCGGCGCAATTGCCGTTGATCGAAATGGAATCGACCGAGCCCGAGCCGGCCGAAACAGAGGCGACGCACGAAAGTGAATAACGATCGAGTGCGTTTGGTGAGGCGCGACCGTCAGGAATCGCGCGATGCCTGAGGAGCGTTTGCAGAAGATCCTCTCGCAGGCAGGCGTCGCCAGCCGCCGCAAAGCCGAAGTGCTGATCACCGAAGGGCGCGTCAGCGTCAACGGCGAGATTGTAACGGAGCTCGGCTCGAAGGCCGACATCGCGACCGATCACATCAAGGTCGACGGACGCCTGCTGCGCAAACCCACGCGTCTGATTTACATCGCGATGAACAAGCCGAAGAACTGCGTTACCACGGTTTCCGATCCCGAAGGACGCGAGACCGTGATGCACCTGCTGCGCGGCGTGAAGGATCGCGTGTTTCCGGTCGGCCGCCTGGATTATCACAGCGAGGGGCTGCTGCTGCTGACCAATGACGGCGAATTCGCGCATCGCATCACCGCGCCGGCGAGCCACGTTGTCAAGACCTACGTGGTCAAGGTGACCGGGGCGCTGACGGACGAACAGGACAAGGCCTTTCGCGAAGGAATTTCGCTCAACGGACGCAGGACTGCGCCCGCGGAGCTGAAACTAATCAAGCCCGGCGCGAATCCCTGGTATGAGGTGAAGATCGCGGAAGGGCGGCAGAATCAGATCCGGACCATGTTCAAACATTTCGGGCGGCTGGTGGAGAAGCTGCGTCGCGTGAAAATCGGGTTCCTGGAACTGGATGTGCCGCCGGGGAAACACCGTTCGCTGACGCTCAAAGAGGTCGAGCGATTTAGAAAGATGCTGAAGCTGGATGCCGAACATCCCTAATGCGCAGCGAGGCCGATGGCAAACATTCCTGAGATCTTGAAGTCGTCGCGGACCATTGCCGTGGTAGGGCTGTCGGGTAATCCGATGCGCGAAAGCAACGGAGTCTCGGCGTACATGCAGCGCTCGGGCTATCGAATTATTCCGGTGAATCCGCAGGAGACCGAAGTGCTCGGCGAACGGAGTTACGCCCGGCTGGAGGATGTGCCGGACAAAATCGATATCGTCAATGTGTTCCGGAGACCGGAGTACACGCCCGAGATTGTCGAATCGGCGATCAAGGTGGGGGCGAAGACGGTGTGGATGCAGGAAGGCGTCGTGAATGAGGCCGCGGCGGCGCGGGCTCGCGAGGCGGGGCTGGAGGTCGTGATGGACAAGTGCATCCTTAAAGAACACCGCAAGCTGCTGCGCTAGCGTTCACGCTTCCTGGTGATTTATACTGAGCCGTCATGAAAACCGTTTGCATCGCGATGGCTTGCTGCCTCGTGTGGATTTCCGGATGTAGAAGCAAGAAGAAGGCCACAGTATCCGAAATCAAGGTGGCGAGCGAGGCGCACAAGGACCGAATCCTGCGCGGCGTCTACCCGGGCGACGTTGGGTGGCGCTGGACCGCGCCTGCCTTCGCAGTCTTACTGGATCCGCCGCGAGCTCCGGGGCCGGTATATCTCGAGATGGACTTCAACGTTCCCGACGAGCTTGTGGAGAAGACGCCGGTAACCGTCGTCGCGAAAATCAATGGCACCGAGGTCGCGCGGACGACCTACCAGAAGGCGGGGCGGACCACACTGATGTGCCGGGCGCCAGCGGCGACGCTCGCCCGGCGTCCCGCTGAAGTCGAGTTCTCGGTGGATCGCTCGTTCACCGATCTCGCCACTTCGCGCGTGCAAGGCCTGATTGTAGTCTCAGTGGGGCTCAAAGAGTACGAGCAAACCGCGGAATACAAAGACGCGGAATTGGCCAGGTCTCGCACGGCGTACGCCGAGGTTCTCAAACAGCGGGATCTGCAGATGCCGATCGAAAAGCAGAACGAAATCATGAAGCTGTTCCATGAGCTTCCCATCTGGGAAAGCATGTGGTTTCAGAACGTGCGCATTATCAAGAATCCGCTGGACCTGTGGATGCTCCAGCAGATTGCCTACGAAGTGCAGCCGGACTTCGTCATTGAAACCGGCACGTGGATGGGCGGCTCCGCGCTCTACTGGGCCCACACGCTCAATGGGATGGGCCTCGAAAACGCGCGTGTATTGACGGTGGATATCCAGGACTTAACCCAGGCCGCTTCCTCGCACTTTCTCTGGAAAAAGTACGTGGAGTTCACGCTTGGTAGTTCGACTGATCCAAAGATCGTCGCAAAATACGCGCGGAGGGTGAAGGGCTCGCGCGTGATCGTCAATCTGGATTCCGATCACTCCATGCAGCACGTGCTCGAGGAATTGCGGATGTACTCTCCGATGGTCAGCCCCGGCAGCTATATCGCGGTGGAGGATACGCACCTTGACGGCGTCCCCACGCATCCGGAGCAGGGCCCCGGCCCGATGGCCGCGGTTCGCCGGTTCCTGGCGGAGGGCGGAAACCGGGACTTCGAGCAGGACTTCACACGAGAAGCGATGGTGATGACTTCGTACCCGGGCGGATGGCTGCGGCGGAAGACGGGTAAGTAATCCTGAAAGCGCGCTCGCTAATCCTGGTACTTCTCGAACTCCAACTGATCGCCCGCGACCGTTTCTGTTGCAGCGAGCGTTCCGGCGGGGAGCTCCAGCACCGAGTGGGCCAGAAGACTGATCGCGATGCGGCGTCGGACCATGTTCGCGCGGATCTTCAGGACCTTGCGCTTGCGGCTCAGGAACGCAATGTCGATCGGAAATTTCATGCGAAAGGTGTGGACGGCCTGGGTCGGAATCAGGAGGCCTTCGCCCGGGTCGAGCTTCAGGTGTTTCAGGAGGCCCGTGTTGCGCTTCGCGATGGTGTCGGCGATATCGGCGCGGTCGGCCAGGACGCGGCCTTTGGAATTAGTAATTTTGAGTTTAGGCAATGGGCACCGGAATCAACGATTTCATAGGAAGCAGCACATCTTTTTTATAACCGCTCCCTTTGTGCGCTCTCGCGCGTTGCCTCCGGAACCCGGAGGCAAATGGTCGCGGCTCTGGTCGCGGCTCTGGTCGCGGCTCGTTTACAATTGAAGCATGGAGCAAGGTGCGAACACAGCCCATGAAATAGCGACGTTTGGCGCGGGCTGTTTTTGGGGCGTAGAGGCGGCGTTCCGACGGCTCGCCGGAGTCGCGTCGACGCGCGTCGGCTACGCGGGCGGCGACAAGCGGAACCCTACCTATAAGGACGTGTGCACGGACACCACCGGGCACGCAGAGGTAGTCGAGGTGACGTTCGATCCGGCTGTGATCAGCTATCACGATCTGCTGAATGTGTTCTGGGAAAATCACGACCCGACCACCAGGAATCGCCAGGGACCTGACGTGGGAAAGCAATACCGCTCGGTGATTTTCTTTCATTCGCCGGAGCAGGAGGCGGAAGCCAAGGCGTCGCGCGATGCCGCGCAGAAGAATTTCGAGCGTCCGATTGTCACCGAGATCGTTCCGGCCCAGGAATTCTGGGCGGCGGAAGATTATCATCAGCAGTACCTTGAAAAGCGCGGGCTGGCGCACTGTCATATTTAGATGGTTATAAGACGGGTTTTTGAAAAGGGGACCGCTCTGTCCACAAGTGGGCCTTTTCGGGTGTAAACGTGTCGCGAGTGGGACAGAGTGGTCAGTCCCCTTTTCCGAGGGATTTTGAGCAGCGCTGGTGCGGTCGGCAGCGCATGGCCCTGCCCCACAAGTAACAGGAATCAGGATCATTTTTGAAAATAGGATTTGTCAGTCTCGGATGCCCGAAAAACCTTGTCGATACAGAGGTGATGATGGGCCAGCTCACGGCTTCGGGGCATGAACTGACGCCGCATCCCTCCGACGCCGATGTCATCGTGGTCAACACGTGCAGCTTCATCGATCCGGCGAAGCAGGAATCGGTCGACACGATTCTGGAAATGGCGGAGTACAAAAAGACCGGGCGGGCGAAGCGGTTGATCGTCGCGGGATGCCTGGTGGAACGCTATCGCGCCGACATTCAGAAGAATATGCCGGAAGTGGACGCGGTGATCGGCACCAATGAGCTGGAGCGCATCACGGCCTTATGCGAAGGCGTGGAGGCGGCACCGGCGAATCCATTCGAGCCGTACCTCTATCACGACATGACACCGCGCGTGCTGGCGACGCCGAAGCATTTCGCCTACATTAAGATCGCCGAGGGTTGCGATCATCCCTGCACGTTTTGCGTGATCCCGCAGTATCGCGGGGCGTTTCGCAGCCGTCGCTTTGAATCAGTGATCTCGGAAGCGACGCGGCTGTTTTCGCAGGGCGTTCGCGAGATCAATCTGATCGGTCAGGATACGACTTGCTACGGCGAGGATTTCGGGATGAAGGACGGCTTGGCGACGCTGCTGGCCCGGCTGGCGCAAATTCCCACGGATCACGAAAAATGGGTGCGGTTCCTGTACTGCTATCCCAACAAAGTCACGCAGAAACTTCTGGAGACCATCGCGGAGCATGAGGCATTGGTTAAGTACATCGATATGCCGCTGCAACACGCGAGCGCGCCGGTGCTGAAGCGCATGAAGCGCGGATCACATGGGAATTACTTCCTCCGGCTCATCGACAATATTCGTAAAACGATTCCCGGCGTGGGGATTCGGACCAGCATGATCGTCGGGTTTCCGGGCGAGACCGAGGAGGATTTCGAAACGCTGTGCCAGTTCGTCCAGGCGGCGCAATTCGACCGTCTGGGCGTGTTCTCGTATTCGGACGAAGATACCAGCGCCAGTTTTGCTCTCGACCAGAAAGTCGACGCCCGCACGATTTACAATCGCAAGCGGCGGTTGATGTCGCTGCAACGGAAAATCTCGAGCGCACGCAATCGGGAGCTTATCTCGCGCGAAGTGCAGGTGCTGGTGGAAGGCCCGTCGGCCGATTCCGAGCTGGTGTGGCAGGCGCGGTTGCCGACACAAGCGCCTGAGATCGACGGCATCTGCTATATCTCCGATCCCGGCGAGGGGCCGTTGCGCGCGGGCGAATTTCGCACCATGCGCATCACCAAAGCGCACGATTACGATCTCACCGGCGAGTTGGTGGATGGCGTGCCGGAGGTTTCGCATCCGGCGCTGGTACAGCTCGCGCTATGACCCAGTTCGTGCTATGAAATGCCCGATTTGCAAGAAGCCCGTCAAGTTCAACGATCCCTTCATGCCCTTTTGCAGCGACCGGTGCAAGGAAATCGACCTGGGCAACTGGGCTTCGGAAAAGTATGTGATTCCCGGGGATGACCTACGGGATGACCTACGGGATGACCTACGGGATGAGCTGCCGCCCGACGAGTCACCTTCCATCCACCCGAGGCGGGTGGACGACGAGGAGAATTGACCACCCTCGCCCGGATTATCGCGACGTGGTTCTATTGCGGACTGGTCCCATTCGCTCCCGGGACCGCCGGATCGATTGCGGCGATCGCGATCGGGTGGGCGCTGAATCGCTACTGGGGAGTGCCGCCGCTGGCGATCGCCGGGCTAGGAGTGCTGCTGGCTGCCCCTGGAATTTGGGCGGCCGGCGTGACCGCGAAATCGTCGGGGAAAAAAGATCCGCAGATTGTGGTGGTGGATGAAGTAGTCGGGCAGTGGATCACGCTCGCGGGGGCGGTGTCTTTGAGTTGGAGCGGTGCGGCGCTACTGAATTGGAGTTTCTGGCTGCTGGCGTTCGTACTGTTTCGCCTTTTCGACATTTGGAAGCCGCCTCCGGTGCGGCAGCTGGAAAGATTGCCGGGCGGACTGGGAATTGTCGCCGACGACGCGATGGCGGGTGTTTATGCCGCAGCAGTTTTGTTCGTGGCGGGAGTGGCCCACCTTTACTAGTCCCAACGTTTGGCCTGGCGGCCCGAGCCGCGGGTGTGAAAGATTTGGGCTAGAGCGTATATTAGAAGCAGCATCATTCCTATGGCTTTTCGCAAGACTCCACCCGACCCGAAGCCGCAGATTGCCGAGGTTTCGCCGGTCGCGGCCATTCCCGGCGGTGAGTTTCAGATTCGCGGCAAAGGCCTCGCGCCCGCTAGCGCTACTGTAGCCGGCGCTTCCGCATCCGGCCTTTCCAGCTCCGGCGGTTCTTCGAGTAACGACCGGCGCGACACGCGTGAACGGCGCGCGCAGGTTCGCTTCGGCACCGTCCCGGCGCCCATCGTCATCGGATCGGATTCGTTCATCATTGCGCGCGTCCCGGACGGCGCTTCAGGCAGCGAAATGACCATCGGTGGCGATCATCACACCAGCGCGTGGAGGTGCGAGATCGGCATTCAGATCGCCGAGGGGTTACATCCGGTGGCCAACCCGGTGGTGGATGCCCAGGGCAACATCTATACGACGTTCAGTGGATCGCCGGGACAGAAGACCCCGGTTTCGATTTATAAAATCGACACGCACGGCCGCTCCAAGCCTTTCGTAAGCGACTTGATGAATGCGACCGGACTCGCCTTTGACGCCGACGGTGTGCTGTACGCGTCCAGCCGGCACGAAGGGGTGGTGTACCAGATCTCGCCGGGCGGAAATCTCTCGGTGTATGTGGAAGGCATGGGCGTGGCGACCGGCGTGGTGTTCGACGCCGACGGCAATCTCTACGTCGGCGATCGCAGCGGAACGGTTTTCAAGATCAGCCGGCAGCGCCAGATTTACGTGTTCGCGACCATCGAGCCGTCGATTGCGGCCTACCATCTCGCGTTCGGGCCCGACGGGTATCTGTATGTCACCGGCCCGACCACGTCGAGTTTCGATTGCGTGTATCGCATCTCCTCCGCCGGCGAGGTAAGTGTGTTCTACCGCGGCCTGGGCCGTCCGCAGGGAATGGCGTTCGACGCGAAAGGGAATTTGTACGTGTCGGCGTCGCTGGGGGGACGCCGCGGCGTGGTGCGCCTGGGGCCCAATCTACACGCGAGTGCCCACGCCGATGCCGAGCTGTTCCTGTCGGGGCCGCAAATCGTCGGGTTGGCGTTCACGCCGTCGAAAGCGCTGGCGCTCGCGACCAACAATTCCATCTATCGCGTCGATGTGGGCATTGAGGGGCGGCGAATCTTCTAAGGTGCCCGACGCCGAAATCATCGCCGTGGGCTCCGAGCTTCTCACCCATGAGCGCGTCGACACCAACTCGCTCTTCATCACGGAGCATCTCAACGCGGTGGGCATTGAGGTGCGCCGCAAGGTGGTGGTTGGCGACGATCGCGCCCGGCTGACCCAGGCGATTCGCGATGCTCTATCGAGGGCGGAAATTGTGGTGCTCAGCGGCGGCCTCGGTCCTACCGAAGACGACCTTACGCGCGACGCGGTGGCCGATGCTCTCGGCCGAAAGCTGGTCTTCAGCCAGGAGATTTGCGATCAGATCGAGGAGCGATTCCGCCGCTTCCAGCGCAAAATGGCGGAGATCAACAAACGGCAGGCGTATCTGGTGGAGGGGGCCGATGCGCTTGAGAATCCGCGCGGAACAGCGCCGGGACAGTGGATCGAAACCGGCATTGAAATGAGCCGCGGGCGCATCGTGATGCTGCTCCCCGGGCCGCCCGGCGAGCTGAAACCGATGTTCACCGATCAGTGCGTGCCGCGACTGATCCGGCACTTGCCGCCGCAGGTGATTCGCGTGCGGCAGTTTCGCGTGGCGGGCATGGGCGAATCCGATCTCGACCAGCTCATCGCGCCGGTGTACACCAACTACACCAATCCCACGACGACGATTCTGGCGGGCGCGGGCGATATTCATGTGAACCTTCGCGCGCGCGGCGAAACCGAAGAGGAGGTGGAGCGGTTGCTGGATGAAGTTGCCCCGCCGATCGAAGCGCTGCTCGGCGATCGAATCTATTCGCGCAATGGCGATTCGCTCGAGACCGTAGTCGGCGATCTCTTGCGGCGCCGCAAGGTCACGCTCAGCGCCGCCGAAAGCTGCACCGGAGGAGTTTTCGGCCAGCGCATCACCAGCATCCCCGGCAGTTCGGATTATTTCGTGGGTGGATTCATCGTATACAGCGACGCCACGAAAACCGCGCTGCTGGGCGTCGATCCGGCGCTGATCGAGGCTCATACCTCCGTCAGCGAAGAGGTGGCGCGAGCCATGGCCGCGGGCGCGCGATCGAGGATCGGTTCCACGTATGCGATATCCATCACCGGCGAGGCGGGACCGCGGAGTGCAACCGGGGCGGCGCCTGGTACGGTGTTCCTTGGTTTCGCGAACGAAGCGGGAACCGACGCACGCAAGCTGCATCTGCCCGGCGACCGCAATCGGATCAGGAGTCTAGCGGCGCAGTCGGCGCTCGATTTTGTGCGGCGAAAACTAATGGCCCCAGATTGACACAGATGCACGCTGATGAACACGGATCGCTGAACGCTTACTGATCGGAGTGGATCGGCGTTGATCCGCGGCCATTAATCGCCTCTAGGGCTTCGTGACCCGGATCACAATCGGCGTGCGCGGATCGGGTGGCGGCGTAATCACGCCTGTCAATTCCACCGAGTCGCCTTCGGGCGCGCGGGCACCCGGATGGAACTGGACCTCGAAGGTCCTTCCGATTTCCGGCACTTCGAGCTTCGATGCCTTCAGCGCTCCGCGCACGCGCACCGTGGTTTCGCCGGGCGTAAATCCAACGCGCTTGATGGCATCCCACACCTGCTCGACGCCGATGCGGTTCTTTTCCGCCAGTTCCAGCCGCACCGTCCCGGCCTTGAAATCGACCTCGGCCTTCTCTACTCCCCGCATGCGCTGTAAAGATCCCGCCAGCGTCTCCGAGCACGATTCGCAATTCATATCGCGGATGAAAACTTCCATGTGCAGGAACTCGGCGCGCGCGGTGGTCCCGGCACAAGCCAAGCAGATGAGCAAGACGGCGATTCGGGTCCACATGAAGGAGCGAGCGCACAGCGGGCTCCAACGTTGTGCGCGGTACATAAATGTTAGGATAGCCGGAATAATCCGCTCACACGCGAAGGGGCCCAAACATCGCGAGCGCGCGCCGCTGCCCCTTGCAAACTTTCCTCTTGACGAATCGTCATCGATATGCTAGATTTCTAGCATGCTGCTAAACTTCCAGCAAGTGTTGCATGACCGGCAGGTTTTGAATCATTTGAATAACTGGAAAGACCTCCCGTCATACGGGATCGGCGGGGAGTCGAATTCATGAGCGTGTCGGCTCTGAGCAGGCGGGAGCGCCAGATCATGGATATTCTGTATCAGCGCGGCAAATCGTCGGCCTCGGAAGTTCGTGAAGCCATGCCTGACGCACCCAGCTATTCCGCGGTTCGCGCGATGCTGCGCGTGCTCGAAGACAAAGGGCACGTCAAGCATCGTAGCGAAGGCCTGCGCTACGTCTACCTGCCGATGGTGACGCATGATAAAGCCAGGCGGTCGGCCGTGAAACATCTGGTGGATACATTTTTCAGCGACGCGCCGGAGGACGTCGTGGCGGCGTTGCTGGATATATCCTCGCCGCGCGTCACGCGCGCGGAGTTGGATCGCATGTCCGAAATGATCGAACGGGCAAAGAGAGAAGGTAAGTAGTCCCGGCGGGAGGATAATTTATGATGTCGACCGAAGCGATGTTTTCCATTTTTATCGGCGCCGCCATTAAGAGCATCGCCGTGTTGGCAGCCGCTTGGGCTGTGACGCTACTGATGCGACGGCGATCGGCTGCGTCGCGCCACCTGGTATGGACCGCAGCCGCCGCAGCGCTGCTGGCTCTGCCGTTTCTCTCGGCCTCGCTTCCGCGGTTGAGCATGCCGGGCGGAGCCCTGGTCTCCTCGGCGTCATCCAAACTGCAGGCAGCGATATTCCAGACCACGGTGACGGCGAACGGGACCGGCGACGCCTCGGGAAATCCGCATGCGCAGGCGTGGTCTTTGTCGGCAAGCCCCGCGTCGCCCAACGCGGCAGCGGTGCCTCCAGCGGTATCCGCTCTCAACTGGCGCCTCTGGATCATGCTGCTGTGGGCAGCGGGCGCGTCGGTCGCATTGGCTCGGATGATGGCCGGCTGCATCGTGGTTTGGGGCATTCGCCGCAAGGCGCCACAGTTCTCTGATCGAGCGGTTTGCAGTAACGTGTCCAGTGAAATATCCCAGTCGCTGGGCATCCGGCGTCATGTTGAAATTCTGGAAAATCGCGCGGGCACCATGCCGATGACGTTCGGCTTCCTGAAGCCCGCGGTATTCATGCCCACCGACGCGGCCGAGTGGTCGGAAGAGCGGCGCCGCATCGTACTGCTGCATGAACTCGCACACGTTCGGCGCGGCGATGTTGCCGCGCACCTGTTCGCGCGTGTCGCCTTCGCCTTGTACTGGTGGAATCCGCTGGTGTGGACCGCCTGGCGCGAGTTCATCAAGGAGCGCGAACGCGCCACTGACGATCTGGTATTGAACGCGGGCGCCCGCGCGTCCGATTACGCCGGTCACCTGCTGGAAGTCGCCCGCACGATGCGCGCGTCATCGGCCGCCTCGGCCGCTGGTTGGGCTGCCATCGCCATGGCCCGTCCGTCGCAGCTCGAAGGACGTTTGGTCGCGATTTTGGATTCCGATGTGAATCGCAACACTCCGGGCCGTGCGGGAGCGTGGGCCGCTGCGGCAATCGCCATCGCGATGGTGGCTCCTCTCGCAGCTCTGCGCGCCCAGGACGCGACGCCAGCTATCCCCGCCGACGTCGACGCTTATATTCGAGCGGCGCTTTCGCAGAAGAATCACGAAATGCTCGAAACCGCCGCGAAGGCCGCCGAGCAGGCGCAGAAATACGACACCGCGCAAGCGCTACTCCAGTCGGCTGCCGCGATTCGCGCGGATGTTTCCGGCGAGCAGAGCATGCAGTACGCGATCGGGCTGCTGAAGCTTGGCGACTTGGAGCAGAAACGCAAAGATCCCCCATCGGCAATTGACTTCTACACAAGAGCCGTCAACATTATCGGCAACAAGCCCGAGAGCGCGCCCGCGCTGACGTATCTGGGAACCAGGGCCTTACTCGACAAGAATTACGAGCAGGCGTACGGCTATTTTGAACGCACGCAGAGCGCCGACCCGGAACATGCCGGTCGCGCGATCATGTGGATGGCGATCGTCAAGCGCAACCAAGGCCAACCCGAGGAAGCCGACGCGTTATTCAAGAACGCGCTGGCGATCCAGGACCCGCAGTCTCTGGACGCAGCCAATACCATGCAGATCTATGCGCAATTCCTGCGGAAGCAAGGACGTCCCGACGAGGCCGCCGACTTCGATACTCGCGCGGCGGCCGCACTAAAAGCCGCTATCCAGACGCCGATCAAGGCTGTCCTCCAGGAAGCCGCCGAGCGCGCGGCGCAGTTCCGCTCCCAAACAGCGAATAACCAAGCGACCGGAGACGGCTCGCAGGTCAGCTCGCAATCCTCCGCGGCTCCAAAGGCTGTCGCTCCGAACGGAGTGTACACAATCGGCGGAGACGTGAGCCAGCCCCAGCTCGTGAAAAAGGTCGAGCCGTCCTATAGCGAATTAGCTCGCGTCGCCCAATTTGAGGGATCGGTCGGGCTCTCCGTCGTGATCGGGACGGACGGTACCGCCCAGAACATTCAGGTCACCAAGCCCCTGGGATTCGGTCTCGACGAAAAAGCGATCGAGGCGGTCAGCCAGTGGCAGTTTAAGCCGGGCACCAAACAGGGCCAGGCCGTGCCCGTCTTCGCGCATATCGAAGTGAATTTCCGGCTTCTGTAACTCCGCGAATACGCGAGGGATTGGAATGAAGCCACCACTAGCGCTCGTCATCCTTCTTGAAGTAGCGCCGTTTGTTGGATTGGCGCCGTTGCCGCTCAGCGGTCAATCGGCGCCGGCTCACTCGACAACCGTTCAGTCAGCGACAGCGACAGCGAAACAGCCGGCCTTCGACGTCGCTTCCATCAGGCGCAGCAAGCCAGGCGGTCAGCCGAACGCGAACTTTCCGCTGGGGCCCGGGGACGTCTACACGCCCAACGGAGGCCTCTTCTCGGCAACCAACCAGCCGCTGATCACCTACATCTTATTCGCCTACAAGCTGCAGGGTAATCAGATCCAGTCCCTTCAGCCGCAGTTGCCGGAGTGGGCCACCACGGACCGGTTCGACATCCAGGCGCGTGCGGAAGGCAACCCCGGTAAAGACCAGATGCGCTTGCTGACGCGGTCCCTGCTTGCCGATCGCTTCAAGCTGGCGATGCACACCGAGACTCGCGAGGTTCCCGTGCTCGCCTTCGTTTTGATAAAGCCCGGAGCCATGGGCCGCCGGCTGTGGCAGCATCCGAACGATGCTCCGTTTAGCGAAGAAGACCGCGCCATGTTCCGTCGCGCGTGCCCTCCCGCCGCCTCGTCCGCTCCCGGTTCGCCGCCTTCGTCTCTCCAAACCACGGGAGGCGAAACCACCGCAGGCGAATTACCGGAAAGCTGCAGGGGTAGCTTCGGCGTGCGTCCCACCGCGCCCGGCCGCGTGCGCTTCCTGGGCCGGAACGTGACCATCGGATTTATTGCGGACGCGTTCAGCGCCGGAACCGGCTTTGGCCGCCCGATGATCGACCAGACCGGGCTCCGGGGTACTTTCGATTTCGACCTCGAGTTCACTCCGGAGCGGCCAGGGGCGCCTCCCGCAGCGGATTCCGCGACCGACGACTCCGTGCTGCCCTTCCAGGAAGCATTGAGGGATCAACTCGGGATCAAGCTCGAGTCTCGTAAGGGGCCTCTAGACGTCATCGTCGTCGATCATATAGAACACCCGACTGAAAATTGACTTGGCGACCTGTTCGTCACCGCCCTCCGGGCCCGAAGCCAACGTGCCGCTCGCCTTTGCAGTAAAATAGTCCCCGAGTTCTGGAGGTCACCGTGAAACCATTTCTATCGATTGCCCTGTTTGCGATCGCGACCGCGCCGGCGTTCGCGCAGCCCATCGAGATTCCTTTTGACTCCGTGCCGAACGCCGTGAGAATGCCGGAGGGCATGTACATTGGAGAAGCGTCCGGAGTCGCCATCAACTCGAAGAAACACATCTTCGTGTATTCGCGCGGCAACTCGACCGGTCCAGCGTACGCGGCTACCGCATCGCAGTTGCTCGAATTCGATCCCACTGGAAAATTCATTCGCGAGATCGGCCACAATCTCTACGCCTGGTCCTTCGCGCACGCCGTTCGCATCGATAAGGACGACAACATCTGGGCCATCGACAAAGGCTCGGATATGATCATCAAGTTCGATCCGCAGGGCCGCGTCATGATGGTGTTCGGCCGCAAGAAGGAAGCCTCCGATGAAGCCGGCCCGTGGACCCGCGTGAATCCGCCGCGCCCCGCCGTCGACGCCCAGTTCCGCCAACCTACCGACGTCGCCTGGGACCCGCAGGGCAACATCTTCATCAGCGACGGCTACATCAATTCGCGCGTCGCGAAATTCGACAAGACCGGAAAATGGGTGAAGCAGTGGGGCGCGCCCGGCCGCGAGACCGGCCAGTTCAACACTCCCCACAGCATCGCCGCCGACGCCAAGGGCAACATCTACGTCGCCGATCGCGGTAATCATCGCATTCAGGTGTTCGATCCGGAGGGCACCTATCAGCGCTCCATCACCATCAGCGTTCCCGTTCCGCCCGACGTTCAGCCGTGGATGGGTCCCAAGCCGACCGCGGAACAAGCGAACGGAAACGGATTGTTGGCCGGCGGCACGCCTTGGTCCATCTGCATCACGCCGCCGGGGCCGACGCAATATCTGTTCGCCTCCGACGCGTATCCCGGACGTGTATACAAGATGGCGCTGGATGGCACCGTGCTCGGTTATCTGGGAACCTCGGGTCGTCAGCTAAAGGAGTTCGGCTGGATTCATGAGATGGCGTGCCCGTCGGAAAACGAAGTCTGGGTCGCCGAGATTCTGAACTGGCGCGTCCAGAAACTGATCCTGCATCCGCCCGGCGGCGCGACTCATACCGGAGGGCGCTGAACGAGCCGCGACTAAAAGGAGCGGTTTCAAAATGTTTCCCGCGTCCTCTTCAGGCTTATTCATAACGTTCCCATGTGGCGCACGCTTTAGCGTGCAGCGGCGAAATTCAGTTCGCCGTCTTCTTCTTTGTGCCTCCGGTTTTCCATTCGTGTTTATTCGCGTTCACTCGTGGCTAACTTTCCGTCGCCTACTCATACCGCAGCAACACCAGCGGATCCACCCGAGCCGCACGTCTCGCCGGAATCCAACACGCCAGTAGCGCGACCGCACTCAGCACTAGCGCCACGCCGATCAACGTAACCGGATCGTTCGCGCGAACCTCGTACAACATTTGAGACAGCACGCGACTCAAAGCCAACGATCCCACTAACCCCGCCCCGATTCCAATCGCGATCATCCCCAACCCCTGCCGCAGCACGTGACCGATCACATCGCGAGGCTTCGCGCCGAGCGCCTGCCTAACCGCCAGTTCGCGCATTTGCCAGCGCACGCGGCATGAAACCACGCCGTACACGCCAATAATCCCCAGCACCGCGGCAAGCGAGGCGAACGCGAACAGCAGAGCCGCCGTAAACCGCGGCGTCGCGACCGACTCCGTCAGCCGGGCATCCAGCGATTCAATTTTCGATACCGGCTGATTCGGATCGACGCTCAGCACAGCTTTGCGAATCTCGTTCGTCACTACTTGCGCATCGAGCGGTGAGCGAACAATCAAACCTAGGTCGACCAATCTGTCAGATTGGCTGTACGGATAATAGACGGCGGGCTCGGGTGCAGCGGCGAGTCCGGAGGACTTGACGTCCGCCACAATTCCCACAATCTCGAACCAGGGGCTGTCATTCGGGCCGAAACGAATGTGTTGGCCGACCGCGTCGTTGTCACGAAAATATTTTTCGACGAGAACGCGATTCACGACCACCACCGGTTCTCGGTCGGAAACTGAGAAGAGACGGCCCCTGACCAGGGGGATTTTCAGGATGCCGAAGACGCCAGGACTCGCAGGTTGGAATCGGGAGATCGGACGGAGGCTGCCCATTGGGTATGCGCGTCCTTCGATGTCAAAGCTGTTTGCGGCGTGCCAGGTTCCGGGCGGGATCTCCCACGACCTTGTGATCGCCGCGGCCTCCACGCCAGGCAGATTTTGCGCGCGCTCCAGCAATTGATCCGCGAATGCCTTCTGTTGGGCAATGTCTCGATATCGCGCACCGGAGAGCGTCAGAGTCGCCGCGGTTAACCGCTCGGATACGAACCCGAGGTTCTGATATCGCATTCTCCAAAAGCTCTTGAGCATTACGCCCGCGCCGGTCGAAAGCATCAGCAGCGTAGCGATCTCGAGCGCGGCGATGACCGAAAGCACCCGCAGCGACCCTCGCCCGCCGATCACCGCGGCTTCGCCGGCCTTTACGGATTCCGCCAGCCGGATCTCGGTCGCGCGGAACGCGGGCAGCACGCCGAACAAGATCACAGTGGCGATGCCGCACGCGACCGCAAATGCCAGCACACGGCCATCGAACGGCAAGTCGTCAAGACCCGCGAGCTTGTACGGGCTGAACGCCAGGATCGGGCGGCGCAACCACCATGCCAGCGCCACACCCAAACCGCACGCGACGAAACTGAGTAGTGCGCTCTCGGTCAACAACTGCGCGATCAATCGCGCGCGCGAGCCGCCCAGCACCGCGCGGATCGACAACTCGCGATCCCTCTGTGTCAATCGCGCGAGCAACAGATTGCTGACGTTGGCGCAGGCGATCCACAGCAGGAATCCCGCCGCGGCTAGCAACACCAGTCCCGCGGTTTTCGCATCGCCGTAAAGGTAATTCTTCAGGGCGAGCATGCGAATCGTGATCGTGAAGACCCACGGCGGTTGCGGAAGGTGCGACAGAATCACCATCAATTCAGAATTCGCCTGCTCAATCGTGACACCGGGCTTCAATCTTCCGGCCACGTTGCGAATCGCCGTAGACCCCGCTCCATCGCTCCGAAACGCCAATTCGGCCGCTTCGTCTTTGCCGAGGGGAGTGAGCAGATCGACCGACTCGACGCCGGGAAACACGAATCCGCGCTGCATTACGCCGACGATTGTGTACTGCGCGCCGTCGAGTAGGATGGGCCGGCCCACGATTTTCGGATCGCTGCCGAATTGCCGCTGCCACAGTTGATCGGTCAGGATCGCGACGCGCTCGTTCCCCTTGGAATCTTCCTGCCTCGTGAAATTGCGCCCAATAGCCGGCTCGACGCCGAACAGCGGAAGCAATGCTGCCGACACGCGCGCCGTGCGAACCTCGACGGGGTCATCCAGGCCGGTCAGATTGCGCGTTTGATACTGATACGCGGCGAGAGCGGCGAAGCTTTTCGATTGACGCCGCCATTCGAGAAAGTGCGGAGTGAGCGTGAGATCGTCAGTACTGCTGCCGTGAAGCAACTCGGTCATCCAGACCAGTCGATCGGGGTCGGCATACGGCAGCGGCCGCAGCGCCACCGCGTTCACCACGGTGAAGATGGCAGTGGTCACGCCGATGCCGAGCGCCAGTGACAAAACCGCGGCGATCGCGAAACCGGGGCGTCGGAACAGAATCCGCGCAGCGTAGAACAGGTCCTGGAGCATGAATCCTTAGAACCCGCCCGTCCGGTTTTGGTTCCCTCTTTGTGGCGCACGCTTTAGCGTGCAGCGGCGAACTTTAGTTCGCCGGCGTTACCAGCAACCGCTTAAGAAGCGCGACGGTATGGAGCGCGTCATCCCTACCGCGCCAGATCGATCCCCAGCTTCTTCATCTCCTCCGCATAGTAGCGCCGATGCAGCAGATCCCACTCCTCGGTGCCTTCCGGAACTTCGCGCTTCTGCGAACGGATCTTGGTCCGCACCGCGCGATCCACTTTCTCCTCGGTCTGGAGCAGCTCCGTCACGACCTTGACAAGTTCCAATCGCACGTCATTGGGCTCGCGTTTCAGGCGGAATTCCCGGCTCTTGCGCAGCGCCGCGACAATCTTGTGCGAGACATCGTTGATCTTATCGCGCGATAGCTTCATCTGATCGCCGGTATCTCGCCCTGACGCGCGGATCACTTTTCGCTGCGTGATCAGCGTTTTCTTGATGCGGCGGAACATGTCCTGGTAGCTGACGCCCTCGCGCCGCATGTAATCGCTGTATTCGCTGAGCATCTCGCGCACCTCGTCGTTCAGGTGATCTTCCACCGCGAGGTCGTCTTCGATCACCACTGCGATGAAGTCGGCCGCCACCTGAGGGTCGGTGGATTCGATCCACTGCGGAGTCAAACGCTTGATGATCTGGCGTGAAACGTAATCGACGAATTCTCTTGCGAGCAGCATCCCTCCCGCATAGTTTAGCAGGAGATCGGCCTCACCATGAAAACTAGGGGGTGGGGTACTCTAGGGTCTAGGATGGCAGTGCAAACTAAAAATCGAATCTCCGCCAAGAAGGTGCACAAGCCAAAAGAGGAATCGCCCGTCCTCACGCTCAGAGTTCGTGGACCAGCAATTAGGAGCGGAAGGATCGCAGTCCCCGACCTTATCAGAATCTGTAAAGATGCTCAATCTGCGGTGACTCGCCAGGCAGAGGCACTTGAGAGCCGCAAAACGCTTCACCCCGGGCCGACCACCAATCTGATACGTCATGAGTGCACGCTTGAGCTGATCGGGATACGAAAAGGCAGTACGAATCTCGATTTCGGGCTGGCCAAAGATCAGATGACGTTGCCTTTTGAGGAGATTCGAACGTTCGGTGCTGAGGTTGTGGAGGAACTAGCGGATACTATTAAGTCTCTCGGAAACGGCAATAGGAAGCAGGAACTTGACCCAGGGGTGCTACAGAGCATCTACGGGCTAGGGTCCCTCATGGACACGGGGCGGATCACTGAGCTGACCTGGATCGCTCCGAAAGGCGGCCGGAAGCGCTTAGTTGGCCAAGTTAACAAGAAAGTTCGTGAACGTGCGGCAACGCGCCTCAGCGGGCCATCTTTTAAAGTCGTCCAGATTGATGGCGTCCTGGATATGGCTGATTTTTCGAGACGGGACCGGAAGTGCAGGATTGATCCCGCCATTGGGGGATCGGTTATCTGTACGTTCGGACCTGAACACGAAAATGCCATCCAGGCATTGTTGCGCCAACCGGTTAGAGTCGTGGGCTTAGGAAAGATCCTTCCCCGCGCCGATCGAGTCGAGTCCTTGGACATCCAAAACATTGAGCCGCTGCCGTCGCTCTCTCTCGGTGAAGGAAATTTCGCGCTATCGCTGACAATCGAACGGCTGGCCGCCTCTCAGGGAATAAAGCCTTTGCGGGACATCAGTACTCTCGGCGGATTTCTTGCAGATGATGAGGTGGATGCGTTCGTGTCGGAGATTTACGAGTCACGGGGGCGCGAATGAGCACGCCCGCAATCGAAGCCGTATTGGTTGACACGGATGTCTACTCGTACCTAATGAACGGAACCGGCTACGCTGCTGTTTACAAGCCTCACGTTCAAGGTAAATTGATTGCGGTGTCTTTCATCACAGTCGGTGAGTTGTACTTCGGAGCTGCTCGCAAAAATTGGGGCGCTGAGAGAGTGCAGGACCTGAAAGACAGGCTTAGATCGGTCACGATAGTTCCCTTCGACGATGGCGTTTGCCGAACCTACGCCGACATTAAGTCTGCTACACAATCAAAAGGCAAAAAGGTCGCCGACAATGATCTGTGGATTGCGGCCTGTGCCATTAGGCACGGAATCCCTCTTGTCTCAAACAACTTCAAACATTTCGATGGCATTCCGGGCCTTGTGCTGCGATCTGAAGTTCAGGCCGTACGCGAGATGCAGGCCCAAGCCAAGCTCAAGATTGAAGCTACTTTTTCGAACGAGCCTTAGCCACCTTCTTAGCGATCATTTGGCTAGCGTTCGCGACGTCGGGTCCCTTCCGCTTCGCGCACACACTCAATTCGGTCCACTGCCAGGCTGCCCGCCACCCCCGCCGTGACCCGATCGAAACTCGTCGTCGATCTCCTTGCGCCCCGCGAAACCCTCTTCCGTCCCGTGCCAGAAACGGATGCGATCTTCGCCCAGCTTCCAGCACAGGCACACTTCGCGCCCGCGATATAGCGAAAGAAAATCGATCAGCCCGATATCCAGATCCTTCACCAGCGCCCCGATGTGTTCGATCTGCTCGAGCGATTCCTTAAGCGCGGCGGCGCTTGTATCGCGGCGCGCGCGGGTGGCCAGATAGGCTCCCCGATCCACGCGCGCTCCGCCGGACATGCGGATATGCTGCACGCTGCCGTCCAGTTCGTCATCCGCCTTCAGATACTCGGATCGGTGGAGCAGCGCGTTGCGCAGGCAGCGCTCCACGTCGGGGAGGAGTTGCTCGGATTCAGCCAGTGAAAAATATCGAGGCATGCTTTAGCGCGTTACATCCTCTCTACAGAACCGCGACCGCTCTTTACGGAACCGCGACCGCTCTTTTACGGAACCGCGACCGTAAGGGAGCGGCAAGCAACCTACTTACAGAACCGCGACCGCTCTTTACGGAACCGCGACCGTAAGGGAGCGGCAAGCAACCTGCTCACAGAACCGCGACCGCTCTTTACGGAACCGCGACCGTAAGGGAGCGGCAAGCAACCTACTTACAACCGCGACCGCTCTTTTACAGAACCGCGACCTTAAGGGAGCGGCAAGCAACCTGCCTTTCTCGGTATCCTCTTTAGCGCGCTCCATCATCCTTCCACAATTTCTCGATCGCCGGTTTGTACCGTGAATACAGATAGGACACCAGCAGCAGCACCACGCCCAACGCCAGGAACGCCGTGATTCGAAAAATGCGGCTCAGCTCCCAGATGTCGCTCAGGTACAGCTTCGCCACCACCGTTCCCATCAACCCCAGGCCCAGCACCCGATTGATCACGGTGCGCGTGGCCACGCCGAGCACCACCAGCATCAAAGCATACAATGCCATCAGGATGGAGATCGCCATGGTTTCGACGCTGAGAACGTCGGCGGGAGCGAAGTTACGCGCGGCCCATCCCACTACTTCCATCCCCAGGTTCCAGAGCATGACCAAATGACCGGCGACGTAAGGAACCGCGGCAGGCAGCCCCGTCTGCGCGAATCGTGCCGCCAGCCACAGGCCTACAGCCGAGACCGTGAACGTGACGAAACGCAAACCGAATGCGCCCGAAACCATCCAGGCGTCAAACGCGAACAAACGAACCAGCACCATCGCGAATATCGCCCATGCCGTGAGGTTGAGCCTCTCATTTTTATAGCGAGCCGCGAGCCAGGCCAGCGCCGACGCCTGTAGCGCCCATGCGATCGTGATCCGGAATCCGGCGAGCTGAATCGGAATGGCGAGCGTCAGAAACGCTAGCGAGACCCCTACCGCGAGCACGGAGGGTCCCTTCTGTTCACGGTTCGATAACAACTTCGCGGTGCCCACGTGCACTACCGCGATCGCCACCGTAAACAGCCCCATGTATTGGTGGTAATCATGATCGAGAAGCCGATAAGACGCGATGAAGTAGGCGACGGCGTTCGCCACCATCATCGCCAGATCGGTGCTCCTGACGGCGCGTCGGCACAGTACCGCCCACCAGGGAACCCACAGGAAGAAAAGCGCGAATCCGAGCGATAACAACCCGAACGTAAACTCTGTTGAGAAGTGAAGTTGGATCGGCCCTGACAAGTTGGCGACCCACCATCCATACGGGAGCCAGAAACAAAACAGCGTCAAGGGCGGCGTCTCTCTCCACCGCCGGAATTCGGCTACCGCCAGTCCGCCGCCCGCGAAGGTCAGGCTCACAAACAGAATGCGCGCGGACTGCCCCTCAATCGCGATGGCTGCCATCGCGGCCAGCAATTGCATTACAGCCACGATCGCCCGAGCCCGCGCAACCGAGAACTGCGCGTAAAATGCAATGGCGAAGGTGGTGGCCACCTCGTGCTCCCCATCTCCAAACCACTTTGCAAACCAGCCGGAATAGAGAATCACTGTCGCGGCCAGGCTGAGGCACTCGGTCCACTGCCAACGCCGCGCGCGCGTGAGCGCCAACCCTCCGACGTTCAGCACGAAGGTATAGCCGAACAGGAACCACGGATGATCCTCACCGGTCGAGAGCAGAACCGGCGTCAGGTATCCGCCCAGCAGCGCAAGCATCGCGATCGCCTGCGAGTTGTACTGCAATCCCATCAGGCCCGATGCAACCGTGGTCAACGCCATCAGGGAAAAGGCGGCGCTCTGCGGGAGCAGCGCATACAGCACGGAACTCGCGTAGAAAGAAAGATACAGCAGCGCGATCCCGAGGCCCATCAATCCTTGCGCGAAGATCGCATGGCCGCGGCGCCACATGCGGTCCCCGAAGAACAGCGATACGATTGCCGCAATGACACCCAGGGCAACGCGCGTCGCGGGGCCGATCCAGCCGGCATCCACTGCGTATCGGAAAAAGAATGCGGCCGTAAAGATCAGCGTGACCACCGCGATGCGGTTGACCCAGTTCAAGCCGACTTGGGTTTCGATCGCCGGCTGGCTTTCGAGAGGTGGTGGAGCGGCGGGATGTGGCCTCGCTTCGAACTGGGGCGCCGGCTCAAGCAGGGGCCCGGGTACTGACGTCAGCGCTGCCATCGACTCGGCCTGGGTGGCCGATGGGATGGGCGCTGCCGAGGGCGGCGCGACGGCCGGAATCGCCGGAGGCCCGGACTCAAATCTCGGGAGCGGCGGCGGTTGCGCCGGTTGCCCAGTTGACGCCGCTTGGGGCTGAGCCCTGAGCAGGGCTGCGGATTCGAGTTGCCGGACCCGTGACTCCAGTTCGTCCTGACGCTTTATCATCCGGACGACGGATTCCGACATGGCGTCGAGGCGCTCCTGATCGGGCGAAGCCATGTCATTCACACTACACTAATATTCGGATACAAAATATGAGCGAATCCGATTTTCCCCTGCCTCCCGCGACGTTTGAGTTTCTGGTCTTCTCCCTGAAGATGCAGGCGGAACTGCGTCTGGGTATCGTCGCGATGCCCGGCGAAGCGCAGGATGCACCCGATCTTGGCGCGGCACGCCACACCATCGACATGTTGGCCATGATTCAGGAAAAGACCCGCGGCAATCTGTCGATGCCGGAGCAGAGGTTGATCGAGAACTCCTTGACCGAGCTGCGATTCCGCTTCGTCCAGGTAACCGAGGATGTGGCGAGATCGCGCGCGAGCCACGCGGATCAGCCTAAGCCAACAGATGAGCCACCATCATCCGGCGAACCCACCGGGGACTCCGGCAAGACCGAGGAATGAGCGCGTCTCTTCCGGCGATCCACATAACCGTGCTCGGATCGGGAACCAGCGCCGGCGTCCCCACCATTCTCTGCAACTGCGCGGTGTGCACTTCGTCCGACCCGCGCGATCAAAGGCTGCGCCCGTCCATACTCGTCCGCTTCGACCAACCCGGCTTCGGCGAACGTGCCGTGCTGATCGACACCACTCCGGATTTTCGCGCGCAGGCCCTCCGCGCCCGCATTCAGCGCATCGATGCAATTGTCTACACCCATTCGCACGCCGATCACATTCTCGGCCTCGACGACGTCCGGCCCTTCAACTTTCGCCAAAAACAGGCGATTCCGCTCTTCGGGACCGCCGCCACGCTGGACGCGATTCAGCGCGTTTTCTGTTACGCGTTCGAAGACGCGCCCGCGGGCACCGCGATTCCACGGCTCAATCTGAATCCGCTCGACGGTAACCCGTTCGATTTATTTGGTTTGGAGTTCACCCCCATTCCGGTGTTGCACGGCCAATCGCCGATTCTTGGATTTAGATTCGGGGTGGCCGCCTATCTCACCGATCACAGCGAGATTCCGGAGGCGTCCAAGGGGCAACTCCAGGGGCTGGATGTGCTTTTTCTTGATGCACTTAGGCATCGCCCCCATCCGACTCATTCGACGGTGGAACGGAGCCTCGGGTGGGTGGAGGAGTTGAAGCCGCGGCGGGCTTTCTTTACCCATATTTGCCACGACTTGCCGCATGAACAAACCAACGCGGCGCTTCCCGCGCACGTGCGGCTGGCCTACGACGGCCTGGAGATCACCGTCCGGGACAACGCGGGAAACGACGCGGAACAACGCGGGGAGACCGCGGGGAACGCCGCGGGAAACGACGGCAAAAACATGGACAACGCGCAAAACCGCTCGGAGCCGGCAAATTGATGCGGATCGCGCGAGATGTGGCTGAAACGGCGAGATTTAGCCCCTCGGCCCTGACTATCGGCAATTTCGACGGCGTACACATCGGCCATCAGCATCTTTTGCGCACCACCTGGGATTTCGCGAAGAGGACGGGTGCGTCGCCGACCGTGTTGACGTTCGATCCTCATCCGTCCCGGATCGTTGCGCCGGAGCGCACGCCGCGGCTGCTCACGACCATCGATGAACGGTACGCGTGGATGGCGGCCGAGGGTATCGAGCAGGTGCTGGTGCTTCCCTTCACGATGGAGATCGCCCGGCTGGCGCCGGAAGAGTTCGTGCGCGACATCCTGGTGAACGCGCTACGCGCGAAGATCGTGCTGGTGGGCGAGAATTTTCGCTTCGGGCACAAACAGTCGGGCGATACGCGGGTTCTGGCTGCACTCGGCAAGCAGTTTGACTTCGAGGTTTTTCTGGCGGAGTCGGTGACGTGCCGCAGGCAAGTGGTTTCGTCGAGCGCTGTCCGAAAATTCCTGGATTCGGGCGACGCTGGGATGGCGTGGCGATTTCTGGGCCGGCCGTATTCGATCGCCGGAGACGTGGTGCACGGGCGCGGCGTCGGGTCGAAACAAACGGTGCCGACGCTGAACCTGAAAACATCCGCTGAGGTGCTGCCCCGAAACGGCGTGTACGTGACTCGGACGCGCGAGATGGGCGGCTTTACTAAGACGGAGCCCAGGCAATGGAATTCGATTTCGAATATCGGGGTTCGGCCGACATTTGAGGACGCGGAAGATTCACCGCACAAGGTCAGTATCGAAACATTCCTGTTGGATCCTTTGGTTGGGGAAGCGCCAGCGAAGATCGTGCTTGAATTCCTGCATCGCGTACGCGAAGAGCGGAAGTTTGAAAGTTCGGAAGCGTTGAAGGCGCAAATTATGCGGGACGTGAAACAGGCGAACAGCTTTTTCCGGCTTGTGGGTAATTTGCCGAAACGATTTAGCCACGAATGAACACGAATGAATCCAGCGTTGGCATTTGTGCACATTCGTGATTCATAGTTTTCTTACCGCTCCCTTACGGTCGCGGTTCTGAAAGCGATGGTCGCGGTTCTGAAAGGGATGGTCGCGGTTCTGAAAGGGATGGTCGCGGTTCTGAAACGTACGGTCACGGTTCCGAAACGTTCGGTCACGGTTCCGAAGCTTAAGAACAGGGCGTTGAAGTGGGCTGGGGCTTCGATACACTATGACCATGGCGATATCCGCGGGGAAACTGAAACATCTGAAAGCGTTGTCGAACGATCGGGGCGTGATCGCGGCCGCTGCCATGGACCAGCGCGCGAGTTTGCAGAAGGCCATCGCGACCGCGCGCGGCGTGGATCAGAAAGGGATCACGCCGCAGATGATGTCGGAGTTCAAAACCGCGGTGAGCCGAGTGCTCACGCCGCATGCGTCGGCAATCCTACTGGACCCTGAATACGGACTGGAAGCGGCGAAAGCGCGCGCGCCAAACGCGGGGTTGTTGCTCGCTTACGAGGAAAGTGGATACGACAACACCAAGCAGGGGCGTCTGCCGGACCTGCTGCCTTCCGTTTCCGTGCAGCGCCTGATCGACTGGGGCGCGGATGCGGTCAAGATTCTGCTGTATTACACGCCGTTCGACGATCCCAAGGTGAACGACATCAAACACGCCTTCATCGAGCGGGTGGGCGCGGAGTCGCATCACTACGACGTTCCCTTCTTTCTCGAATTCGTCGGCTACGATCCCAAGGGCGGGAATGAGAAGAGCCTCGAATTCGCCAAGCTCAAGCCGCAAGTGGTGGGCGGGGCGATGCTCGAATTCTCGAAGCCGCAGTACAACGTCGACGTGCTGAAAGTCGAAGTTCCGGTAAATATGGAGTTCGTAGAAGGCACTGCGGCTTTCAAGGGACAGAAAGCCTATTCGCGCGCGGAGGCGCTGGAACATTTCCGGAGCACCGCGGCGCTGACCAAGAAGCCGTTCATCTATCTGAGCGCGGGCGTGGGCAACGCGCAGTTTGTCGAGACGCTCCAGATGGCCGGGGAATCGGGCGCGGATTTCAACGGAGTGCTATGCGGCCGGGCGACGTGGAAAGACGGTATGCCGATTTACGGCAAGGGCGGCGTGAAGGCGCTCGAGGAGTGGCTGCTGAAGGACGGGGTCGCGAATATCGAAGCGGTGAATCGCGCGCTGTCGGCGGCCACGCCGTGGGCGAAGAAGCTGGGCGTCGCGGCGTAGCAACGTTCGATAGAGGAACCGAATGCCGTGCGTGCACACTCGGGGCTTCGTATCCCTACTGCACAGATCGGATCATTTTCAGAGTCACGGCGCAAGGCTGGGGATGGTGACCGAAGAAGACTTTGAGGTGCTCGCGGACGAGTTTCTGCGGGACCCGTGCCCGGCATCGGCTCTACAGTTTGTGCGCGCATGGAATGGCGACTTGGTGCGTTATGATGAGGCTGCGGATGTGTTCGCCGTGCGGAGGAAGGACGGCTTCATCAAGACCTGCTACCGTCCCGATCCAGTGTTTCATGGGAAGGCGACGAACTTGGAATACTACTTGAGCGAGAAGGCGGAAGCATGACCTACCAATGTCCGGTCTGCGGTTTCGACAAAATGCCGTTTCCCCCCAAGGACAATAACATCTGCTCATGTTGCGGCACAGAGTTTGGCTACCATGACTTGCGACTCTCCCATGCGGATCTTCGTGCTCAATGGGTCGCAAAGGGAGCACCGTGGTTCAGCAACAGGATGCCCAAGCCGGATGGATGGAACGCAATCGCCCAATTGGAGAGCGTTACCGCAGGCTCGGCTTCGCGGCGTAAGTAGTCGCAGAGGAACGAGAATAGAAAACGACATGGCTGCCTCCCGTGGGCGAAGAGGTTGGGCGTCGCGACTTAAATAGGCGTACGCACTCCCTAACGGTCGTGCCTCAACGGTCGTGCCTCACTGGCCGCTTTGGAAGCGCGAAAGGGCTTGCGTCTTGATCGTGACTTGTAGACAGGCTGATAAGTCCGATGTCCCGGCCATGGCTCGCATTTTGGCCGAAGGAGAAGAGGGGCGAGCGTCCGAGGATCGCATGGCGCGATATCTGGAGGGCCGGCATCATCCACAACACGCGCTGGCGCCTCGTGTCATTTACGTTGCGCTGGAAAATGGTTCGGTGGTGGGTTATGTCGCGGGGCACCTGACTCGGCGTTACGGTTGCGACGGAGAATTGCAGTGGATCTATGTCGCTGCGGAGCATCGACGCAGGCGAGTGGGATCTGAATTGGTTCGACTGCTGGCGTCGTGGTTTGCGAATCAGAAAGCATTGCGGATCTGTGTGAACGTCGCTCCTGCCAACGCAGGCGCACGAAGCTTCTACGTTCGGCAGGGCGCTGAAAACCTAAACGAACACTGGATGGTGTGGAGCGAGATAAGCGCCGTGCTCCGAGAGGGATGATCGGGAGGGGACTATGGCCGCGCGCGTTCCGGTTCGAAAATAATCCGCAAGCGCGAACCGGTTGCCTCCGCGTAACGCTCAAGCGTTCGCGTTGAGGGCTTGCTTCCGCCACCTTCCAGGCGGGCGATCACGGCCTGAGTCGTTTTCATTTTCCGCGCCACCTGTTCCTGAGTAAGGCCCGCGCGTGTGCGCGCTTCCATGAGGGCGGCGACCAGGGAGAACTCCTTTTCGAGCGCCTTGTATGCACGGCGGTACTTGGGGTCCTTCATCCAAGTTTTGTGCAGATCATCGACACGAATTCGCGTCCTTCGCCTCATTGGATCACTTCCTTTGCTCGTCCCAGCGCCAGATCAATCTCGCGCCGCGGCGTCTTCCTGGTCTTCTTGACGAACACCCGGACGACAACTACGCGCCGTCCGTTCGCGGTGACATAGATAGCCCGGGAAATTCCATCTCTCCCTTTCACGCGCATCTCCCACAACGGGCCTTCCAAATGCTTGACAAGCGGCTCACGCATCCGTTCGAGACCGTAGCCCTGGATCAGGTCGACAATTCGGCGAAACCGCGCCCTCATGTCCTGAGGGAGAGCGTCGAGTTCATCTCGAACGGTCGAGTCGAGCAGTTCTACGACCCACGCCATCCGCTTATAGTATTGCATTTTTGCAATAGTCACAGGACAACGAACGCGCTCCCTAACGGTCGCGCCTCAACGGTCGCACCTTAGGGCCGCTCCTTTTAGTCGCGGCTCATAAGCGCGAAAATGGTTCACGCCTTATCGTGACTTATAGACAGGCTGATAAATCCGATGTCCCGGCCATGGCTCGCATTGGGACCGAAGGAGAAGAAGGCCGAGCGTCAGAGGATCGCATGGCGCGATATCTGGAGGGGCTGCAACATCCACAACACGCGCTGGCGCCTCGCGTGGTCTATGTTGCGGTGGAAAATGATTCGGTGGTGGGTTATGTCGCGGGACACCTGACGCGGCGTTACGACTGCGACGGAGAATTGCAGTGGATTTACGTCGTGGCGGAGCATCGACGGAGGCGAGTGGGATCGGAATTGGTTCGAATGCTGGCGTCGTGGTTCGCGAATCAGAAAGCCTCGCGGATCTGTGTGAACGTGGCTCCCGCCAACGCCAGAGCGCGAAGTTTTTACACTCGGCAGGGCGCTGAGAATCTGAACGAGCACTGGATGGTGTGGAGCGAGATCAACGTCGTGCTTGAAAAGCGGTGATCTGGCCGGGCGCTATGGCACGCGATCGGGTTCGATAGCCGCAAGCGTGAACCCGTTCGACGCGTCAACGAAGCCCCACCCTGACGGGTGGGCCGGAAGGCCGAAGGGCGCTCCCTGACGGTCGCGGTTCCGAAACACACGCGCTCCCTGACGGTCGCGGTTCCGAAACACACGCGCTCCCTGACGGTCGCGCCTCTTGAACGCTACCGATTCGCCTTGCAACGTTAACGCGCTGCCAGGCGATGATCTCCTCACACGCGAAATGTTTCAATCGCCGCGGACGCTTGTAAACTTTCGATGAAAATCGCGATGACTGCGAACTGTTTGTGCAGTTGGTCCGTCTGTACTAGTGAACGCGCGGGTCATTAGTAAGAAGCACCGAGAGAAAAAGCATCGAGAGCAACTCATCGAGAGTAGCCGAGAGCAAACGCATCAGTAATAAACACCGAGAGCAAGTACATCGACAGTAGACCGTCGAACGTAAACCCGGTGGAACATAAACCATTGAAGAGGAGAAGTGTGTCTATGAACCGATTAAAATCAACTACGGCGAACCGATTCAAGCTAACTACCGCCATCTTAGTAGTTCTTCCTGCATTCTTCGCGCCTTCCCTGCGAGCCGACGATCACAGCAAGGCGAGTCATCTCACCATAAATCAACCACTCAAGGTGGAGGATACGCTCTTGCCGCCCGGCGAGTATGTGTTCAAGTTGACCCAACCGGACGGCAATCACAGCGTGGTTAGCATTTATGGCGCCGATGGCATTCAACTGAAGAAGGTTGTGATCGGCTGCTCGGTGTACCGGGGGAATGCCAACGACAAAACAGTGTTCACGATTTCTCAACCTCAAGCAAGCGAGCCAGGCACGCTCAAATCGTGGTTTTATCGCGGCGACAATTACGGAGTCGAGTTCCCGGCGAAGGAGCCGGCTGGTGAAGGCGTCGCCAAATCCAAGCACAAAGGGCAGACCGGCGCCATAGCTGACGATGGTTCGTCTAACCGTAACTAAGTGACAGGGGTTAGGCGTATATCGCGTCGCGCGCGTGTGTGGGCAGCTTTCGTTAGTCTCGGGTGGAAAGAAGTCCCACCCTGACGGGTGGGGCTGGAAGAAGCCGGCCCCACGATGGCTGCACGGTCCCCCACCCTGACGGGTGGGGCTGGAAGGCCGTGAGGCGCGCCCTGACGGGCGCGCCTCAATGGAGGTTTTGCGGGGCCAACTAGAATAAGAGTGTGCTGATTCTCGACGGTGTTGCCGTTCGCAACGAAATCCTGGCGGGGCTGAAGCCTCGTATTCAACAATTGTCCAGGCCGCCGGGACTTGCCGTCGTGCTGGTGGGGCACAATCCCGCGTCCGAGATTTATGTTCGCGGCAAGATCAAAGCCTGCGCCGAAATCGGCATCTATAGCGAAAAGATTACGCCACCTGAATTGATCTCACCCGAAGAACTGCTGGCCATCATCCATCAACTGAATCATCGGCCGGAGATCGACGGCATCCTGGTGCAGATGCCGCTTCCGAAGCAGGTGGATTCGCGGCGCGTGCTGGAGTCAATCGAGGCGACCAAAGACCCGGACGGTTTTCATCCCACCAACGTGGGGCACCTGGTGGCGGGACGTCCCGCGCCGCGCGCCTGCACGCCCGCGGGCGTCATCGAAATGTTGAAGTACTATCGCATTCCCCTGGATGGCCGGCGGGCTGTCGTGGTCGGGCGCAGCGATATCGTCGGAAAGCCGATGGCGCTGATGCTGCTTCAGGAAAATGCAACGGTGACGATCTGCCATTCACGCACATTCAATCTTGCGGAGGAATGCCACCGGGCTGATATTTTAGTGGCGGCCATCGGCAGAGCGGCGGCCATCACCGGCGAATTTATCGCACCGGGAGCGACGGTGATCGATGTGGGGCAGAATCGCATTGATGATGCCACCGAAGCCGCCAGCCTGGGACGTGAGGAGGAGTTTGCGCGCAAGGGCTATGCGCTGGTGGGCGACGTCCATCCCATCGATGTGACGCGCCGTGCTGCCGCGTATACGCCGGTGCCGGGCGGCGTGGGGCCGCTCACCATAGCGATGCTGATGTCGAATACGGTGGGGCTGGCGGAACAGCGGCAGGCGAGCGCGAAAAGGGTGTCGACATGAGCGTGCGCCACATCAATAAATAGATGCTGCGGGTTGGACTCACAGGCGGTCTTGCGAGTGGAAAGAGCTTCGTCGGAGACGCGCTCGCCGGAATGGACTGCTTGCTGATCAAGGCCGACGACATCGGGCATCTGGTGCTCGAACCGGCGGGCGAAGCCTACGATGCAGTGATCGAAGAGTTCGGCCGGGACATTCTGGATGCGAATGACGCTGTCGACCGGCGCGTGCTGGCGGCGCGCGTATTTGGACAGCCCGAGAGCCTCAAGAAACTCAACGCGCTGGTGCATCCGCCGGTTCGGGCGCGGATCGGGAATCTGGTTGCCGAGTTTGAACGACGCGACCCCGATGGCATCGCCATAATCGAAGCTGCGATACTGATCGAGACAGGCACTTATCGCGGTTACGATCGTCTGATCCTTGTGGTCTGCCGCGAGGATCAGCAGATCGAGCGGGCGATGGCGCGTGACCATCTAACACGCGAGGAGGTTGTCGTCCGGCTTAGCCGGCAGATGCCTCTCGCAGAAAAGGTGAAATACGCTGACTACGTCATCGACACCTCCGGAACCAAGGAAAGCACTCTCCAGCAGACAGGCGAAGTGTATGCGTTGCTGCGACGCTACGCGGCGGGCCGCGGTGCGTAGGAAGCTCGGCTCGTCACTATCTGTTTTCGCGGTATTGCTCATTTCCGTGCCGGCGGGTAGTGGTGGCGGGCGTTCGTTGGGAGACTGATTTTATGCGATTCAGAACCCTGATGGTGGCGGCGCTGATTGTCGCCGCTTTTACTTACATCATCGGCAAACCGAATTCCGCTTTGAGGCGCGCGATGCCGTCCGGACCTTTGTGGAGCGAGCCGCAAGTGGCGCATTCGGCCGGGCTCGGCACGGATGAGCTGAACAATATCGACGTGTACAAAGCCTCCAACCAGAGCGTGGTTTACATCACCAGCACAGTGATCCAGCGCGGTTTCTTTGGCTTCGCGCAGGAAGGGCAGAACCTGGGCTCCGGATTCATCATCGATGCCGACGGGCGAATCCTCACGAACTTTCACGTGATCAACGGGAGTTCCGACACCGAGGTGACGCTGCCCGACCAGACCACGTATAGAGCGAAAGTTCTGGTGAAGGATCGGCAGGACGATCTGGCGGTGATCAAGATCGAGCCGCGCAAGAAACTCACGCATCTGGTCCTGGGCGATTCGGATCGTGTTCAGGTGGGGCAGAAGGTGCTGGCGATCGGACAGCCGTTCGGGCTGAAGGGCACGCTGACGGTGGGGGTGATCAGCGCGCTCGGCGTGGGGCCGATTCAAGGGGAGAACAGGGAATCGCTGGACGGAATGATTCAGACCGACGCGGCCATCAACTCGGGCAACAGCGGCGGTCCGCTGCTGGATTCGCAGGGCAGCGTGATCGCGATCAACACGGCGATTTACGGGCCAAACGGGGGCGGCAACGTCGGAATCGGATTCGCGCTGCCTATCAATCGCGCGAAGTTGATGCTGGAGGATTATCGCGCGGGTAAAAACTTCGGGCGCGCGTGGCTGGGCGTATCCACGGTGTATATCGCGGGCGATCTCGCTGAGGCGCTCAAGTTGCCTGCGGGCGGCGGATTGTTGGTACAGGAAGTGGGGCGGGGAACCGCCGCCGATCAGGCGAATATGCGCGGCCTGCGGGACTGGGTCCGCGTCGGCAATCAGCGGTTGGGCACGGGAGGCGACTTCATTACGGCGGTGGATGGTAAACCGGTTACGGAGCCGGACGCTGTGGTTCGAGCGTCGTCGCGCAAGCGCCCGGGCGATGTGATGGACCTTACGGTGTATCGCAACGGGCGATCGATCGATGTGAAGGTGAAGCTGGGCGAAGCGCCGGATGAGCGGTAGCCGCGGGAACGCGCCGGGAATAGCCGAATATACACGAATGAAAAACCAAGGAAGGCCGACGAGGGCGTCGGCCGCGGGCCAGGGGGCCCGCCCCACATCCGAATTATGCAGTAGACTTCAGAACCAGGACGCCAGGCGGCGCATGGAATGAATACACTGTCGCTCGAACTCGTGGCTATAGAATCAGGCACGCTTTCAGCGGCGGGCGCCCGCAAGGCGCTGGCGGGATTCTTCGTATCCGGCATACTGCTGGCGTTTCTGGGCGCGATTCTGCCGTCGTGGGGCCATCACGTGTCCTCCGACTACTCCACCATCGCGTGGTATTTCGTGGGGATCATCGCCGGTTTGCTGGGCTCGGTGTGGATCTCGCCGCCCTTGCTCGCGCGCCGTGGGATTGGCTGGACACTCGCGTTCGCCTGCGGATTATCGTCGGCGGCGTTCGTGTATCTCGCGTTTGTGTCGCCGCCGGCGTCGCCGTGGTGGCGCGTGGTGGGATTGGCCCTGATCGGACTGGCAGCGGGGGTTCTGCACACGGCAATCTTTCACGCGATTTCTCCGATGTACCGGCACGATCCCGCGGCGACCATCAATCTGGCGGGCATTCTTTTCGGGCTCGGCTGTCTCACGGTGGCGCTGCTGATTTCCGGCACTTTCTACATTTACACGGCGGAGGCGATTCTGGCTTGGATCGCGGTGATCCCCGGACTTTTCGGCTGGTTCTATGTGCGCGCTCGATTCGCGCCACAACCGGTGCCGCATCATCCACCGTTCCAATCGATTTTCTCGGAAGTGCGCAGCCCGGGAGCGGTTCTGTTCAGCCTGCTGCTGTTCTTTCAATTCGGAAATGAATGGGCGCTGGCGGGATGGTTGCCGCTGTTTCTGAGCCAGCGGTTGGGAATCAGTCCAGCGACGTCGATTCTGATGCTCGCGTTATATTGGCTCGCGCTGCTGATCGGCCGGGTGGCGGCACAATGGATCCTGCCGCGCGCAAAGCATGGGCGGATTCTGCTGGGAAGCGTGCTCGCGGCGATGCTCGGGTGCATGCTTCTGCTGGCCACCGACAACCAGTTTGGGGCGATGATCGGAATTCTGCTGATGGGAGGAGCGTTCGCACCGATTTATCCGCTGGTGGTCGAGAAAATCGGTCATCGATTCCCGAATTTTCATCCGGGATTTTACAACGGTATTTTCTCATTGGCGATCGCTGGAGGGTTGCTCGCGCCCTGCTCGCTGGGATATCTTGCGTCGGTGTGGGGCGTGCGGGTGGTGATGGGATTGCCGCTGGCGGGGTCGGCAGTGGTGTTCGTGCTGCTGCTGCTGATTTCGCTGGAGGCCAGGCTGAGCGCGTCATCGGGGAGATGAAGCGCGGCTGGTCGCCGCGGCGGGGAGATGAATTGACTGTAGCCGCCGATTAACGCTGATGAACGCAGATCATCGAATTCTCTTGATCAGCCGTTGACCTAATCTGCGTCGACCTGCGTTCATCGGCGGCCAGTTCGGTCCTGGTGTTGTCGGATATCCGCTATCGGGGAAGGGTCGCCGGGTCACGGACGCGCCAACGCAGAAACGGCGGATCGGACCAGTCCCAGTTGCGTTCCGGATGCGCGTCGATGTTCACCGGATCCACGTTCCATTGAATCACCGCCTGCGACCATCCGCCGCGCAGGTGAATCGCGAAGCCAATCAGTGCCAACGTCACAAATGCCACCCGGGCGAATCGCGAGAGACCGTCCCACTGCTCGAACCAGGGGATCAAGAACAGCGCGAAAATGGGCGTGATGTCGGTGAAGAAGCGCGGGCCGTAGGAGTGACCCGCCCACCAGTTGCTGATATAGGACGACACGACGATCCAATGCGCCAGCGCTAATACAGCCAGCCACGGAGCGAGAGGAACCTTCCATTTCATCCGCAGCATGCTGACGATCGCAAAGAGGAACACCGGCGTGAAGACCAGCAGGCCTCGCGATGGGCTGATCAGATTGCCGGCCAGGGCCATGGCCATCTTCGGCCAGTTTTGCGGATAGAATCCGATCAGGTCGCTGCGATAGTACGGCGAGAATAGCGTGTGATAAACCGAGTAATCGTACGCGATGAACGCCACCGCGACGGGTGCGGCAGCGAGTAAATAGTAAACCAGGTATCGCCGATGGCGAACCGCTACGTACAACGTGAAGACGGCGACGAACAACGCATCGGTGGGACGGACGGTGTAGGCGAGCGCGACCGGCAATCCAACCCAGCCGGCGAGCGAGGGGCGCGGGTCATGACCACCCCCAGCCCTGAGCAGCATATAAATGATGATGGTGAGCAGCAGCATGGAGGGCGTGTGCTGCCAGACGGCCCGTCCCGCGACACTGTAGGCCGAGGTCGCCAGCGCGAACAGTAACGCGAGCAAAACCGCCCGTTTTACCGGCAGGAATCGGCGCGCGATAAAGTACATCATCACCGCGGTCACGGCCAGCAGGAACGAAGCGACCTCCATTTCGATGAGGGAATGCGCGATCTGGTAATCGCCGTTCAGGAATCCGGCGATCACCTCAGTGCTGTGCTGGGGGGCTCCGGTGCTATCGCCAACAGGCTGCGCCGCATGAAGATGCCGGAGCAGCGGGTGGAGTAGCTTGATCACGTCGACCGCGGCCACGATCAACGGAGTGGCGAGCACGGCGCCGCCGATGGGGTAGCTGTCATACCAGTGGCCCTCGCAATTTTCCGGCGGACCCGTGCGGACGCGGCCTTGCGAGTCGACGCATTCGAGCGCGTAGAAGTTGTTTTGTTCGATTGCCGCGGGGTATTCATCGAGATTGGTGTCGCGATGATTCCAGATGCTCATGGCGATGAAGACGGTCCACCGCGAATCGAAAGAGGTGGCGATGTGGCTCAGCCCGGAGAAAAAATAGACGCCAAAAAACAGGATCAGTGGAACGCGCCAGCGCCCGAAGGCTTTCATGCGACCTGCTTTCGCGTATCCCGTTCGCCCGCCGGGGCAGGCGTGCCCGGCGTGCCCGTATGCGATCCTCGAAGCATGCCCGCGCGCTCGAGGCTTTTCCGGGTTTTCCCCCGCCGCTGGATTTCCAGTTGGCTATTCTCCGCGCTGTCGTGTTCAGCGTTGTGTTCAGCGTTGTGTTCGGCCACTGATCTGGAGCATCGCATCGATGCGTTGGTCGAATCAAGTGGAGCGGCCGGGCGGGGGTTCATGGGTATTCACGTGGTCCAGCTTTCCTCCGGTAGGATTCTGTACCGCCGCAATGAGGATCGGCTGTTCCTTCCGGCATCGAACATGAAGCTGTTCACCTCCGCGCTGGCGCTGCTGCGGCTGGGGCCGGATTACCGGTTCACGACGCAATTGAAGCTTGAGACGCCGGGTGATTTCGCGCCCGGGGGGGATCTGACGCTGGTCGGCAGCGGCGATCCATCCATGTCCGGCCGCGTTTTTCCCTACGACAAAGACTCGGCTGCGGGGCCGGGATTGCGCGCGGTCGAGGACCTGGTGGACCGGGCGGTGAAGGGCGGACTGCGACGCATCGACGGCGACGTAGTGGGTGACGATCGCCTGTACCCGTGGGCGCCTTACGCCCCGAGCTGGACCCAGGACGACGCTTTGGGCGAGTCCGGCGCGCCCGTCAGCGCGCTCACCTTGAACGAAAACATCATTACGCTGCTGATCCGCCCTGGCGCTCGTGCGGGCGATGCCGCGGGATTGTCGCTGGATCCGGCCATCGAATATTATGCGATCGATAATCGCCTGGTGACGGTGGAATACCGCACGGGAAATCCGCGCGCTGGTAACCCAGGCCGCTCCGCGAATCCAGACCGTGCCGCGAATACAGACAGCTCCAGGAATCAAGATCCGGTCCCGCGAGTTCGTATCTCGCGGCTGCCCGGATCGCGGCAAATGGAAGTATGGGGCAGTGTTCCCGCCGGCCGTGAGGCGATTTACCAGACCATCGCGATCGACGATCCCGCGTTATTTGCCGCCTGTGCCTTATATGACGCGCTTACCCGGCGTGGCGTCGCGATTTCGGGCCGTCCGGTAGCGCGGCATCGCGCGGTGTTCGAAGACCAGGAGCCAGTGAGCGGTGCGGAACTGGCATCGCGCACGTCGCCGCCGCTGCTTCAATTGCTTCAGGTGACCGACAAAGTGAGCCAGAACCTCTTTGCCGAGCTGATGCTGCGGGAGACCGGGCGAGTGACGCGCCACTCCGGCACACGCGAAGCCGGCCTTGAGGAATTGAGCGCGTTCGTCGCCGAGATCGGCGGCGGGAAGGATGACGCCCGGTTCGACGACGGGTCGGGGTTGTCGCGTAACGCGCTGGTGACGCCGCGCCTGTTTACGCGGCTGCTGGCGCACATGAACAGCTCCAAGTATCGCGACGAGTGGCTGTCGCTGCTGCCGATTGGCGGCGAGGACGGCACGCTGCGCAGGCGCTTCGCGGAAGCAAAAGATGGCAAAGGGGCTGCCAAGGGGAGTGTCGCTCCAGACCCCAGCGGAATCCGCGCGAAGACGGGATCGCTGGCGCGCGCGTTGACGCTGTCGGGTTATGCTGAAAGCAAGACGCAGGGACGGCTGGCGTTTTCGATTCTGGTGAACGATTTCGCGGCGCCGCAATCCGAAGTGCGCGCGTGGATCGATAAAATAGCGATGGCGCTCCTGGAATAGGAGCTGGAGCAAAGGAGCAACGCAAATGCCGATTTTTGAATACCGGTGCGATGACTGCGGCAGCAAATTCGAAAAGCTGGTGCGCCGCGCGGAGGATCAGGTTGTATGCCCGCAGTGCGGTGAGAGTCATCTGACCACGCAGTTTTCGACTTTTGCGGCGCGCGCGAATGGAAAATCGGCTGACGCGGCGATGCCATCGTGTCCCGGCGGAATGTGCCGGACCCCCGATATCTGCGGCCGGAATTGACAGGCGAAACCGCCTACAGCGAAGGCGACCGCGTTATCATAACAAGTAGTGATTCCTGAAAACATGACGGGACCCTCCGATCCCATGGTTGCGGCGCCGGCGGCAACCGCTCCCCCAGAACCGGCTGTCCTGCCGGCAGGCGCCCCTGCTGAAGAAGCGGCATACGAACCTGCGCGAGGGACCATCGCCGAATGGGCGATCACCGTTCTCCTGCTTCTGTTCCTGACCGCGACGCTGGTGCAGGCGTTCGTCATTCCCACGGGATCGATGGAGGATACGCTGCTGGTGGGCGATCATCTCCTGGTGGATAAGCTGACCTATGCGCCCCCTGGGCCGATGAGCAAATATGTGCTCCCCTACCGTCCGGTGAAGCGCGGCGACATTATTGTGTTCCGCTACCCGGTGGATATTTCGCAAACCTTCGTCAAGCGCTGCATGGGCGTGCCCGGCGATCACATCCGCCTGGTGAACAAGCAGGTTTACCTCAACGGCAAGAAGCTGGACGAGCCCTATGTGGTCCATAAGACCGACTACATCGATTCCTATCGCGACAATTTTCCGGGTGAGCCGAACTCGAATCTGTATCCGGGCGCGATCGAGATGCTGCAGCATCATGTGATGGACGGAGACGTGGTGGTGCCGCCGGGATATTACTTCGCAATGGGTGACAATCGCGATCAGTCGCTCGACAGCCGGTACTGGGGTTTTGTGCCGCGCGAAAACATTATCGGCAAGCCGCTGATCATTTACTGGTCCTACGACGCCCCCACCAGCGACCTCAATAACTCCTCCATCGATCTGCATCATGTGCTGGATCTGGCGCAGAATTTCTTTCCGAAAACCCGCTGGCGGCGCACCTTCATGCTGATCCACGGTTACCCCGTTCAATAACATTCATGAGCAAACTTGCTAGTTCGACGCGTGATCTCGTTACCGAGTGGACCCTCAATATCCTGATTCTGCTGTTCGGCACCACCACGCTGGTGCAGGCTTTCATCGTGCCGACGCCGTCCATGGAGACGACGGTGATGGTGGGCGATCACCTGCTGGTGGACAAGCTGTCATATTCGCCGTCCGACCCGGTGATGAAACACCTGCTTCCCTACACGGAGCCGAAGCGCGGCGACATTATCGTATTCCGCTGGCCCATCGACATCAGCCAGAATTATGTCAAGCGGGTGATCGGCGTGCCCGGCGATCGTATCCATTTACAAGACCGGACTGTGTATTTGAACGGCAAGGCGCTGGTGGAGCCGTACGTACAACACATCCACCCGGCCCCCCACGAGTATCGCGACAATTTTCCGAAAGATCCGTGGACCGAGTCCGAGCTGGTCTCCGATCGGGCGCAGAAGATGCTCAACGAACACGTGATGGCGGGTGAACTGGTGGTGCCGCCCGGCAGTTATTTCGCGATGGGCGACAATCGCGACGACTCGCTCGACAGCCGCTATTGGGGTTTCGTGCCGCGCGAGAACATCGTTGGCAAGCCGCTGCTGATTTTCTGGTCCTACGACGCGCCCACCAGGGATTGGGTGGATTACAATCTGGATCACTTCATCGATCTGGCCAAGAATTTCTTCGTGAAGACGCGATGGAATCGCGAGCTGAAGCTGGTTCGCGGCTATCCGATTCAGTAGATGTCCAGCTTAGGGTCACACCGTTACGGCCTGATTCTCGCCGGCGGGCGCGGAACGCGATTCTGGCCGCGCAGCCGCCGCGCCAACGCAAAACAAGTCCTGCGATTCTTTGGGGATCGCTCTCTGATTCAGCAGACCGTCGATCGCCTGCGGCCGGTGCTCCCGCCGGATCGAATCTGGATTCTGACCAACCAGCATCTGCGCTCGGAAATTGTCCGGCAACTTCCCGAGGTCCCCAAGCGTCAGATTTTGGCGGAGCCCGCGCAACGGAATACCGCGGCGGCAATAGGTCTGGCGGCTCGGATTCTCTCGTCGATCGACCCGAAAGCGGTGATGGGCGTGTTTCCGGCCGACCAGGTGATCGAGAAGCCGCGCGAGTACGTGCGTTTGCTGACGCCCGCATTTCGAGCCGCGAACGAAGGCAAGCTGGTGGTGCTGGGAATTCAGCCGCGCTGGGCCGAGACGGGCTACGGCTACATCGAGTTTCCCGAAGGCGTGAAGGCGGCCAAGTCGGGTCAGCCTCAGGCCGTGGAGGTGACCAGTTTTCGCGAGAAGCCCGATCCGGAAACGGCGGCGCGATTTCTGGCGGCCGGTAACTTCTACTGGAACGCGGGTATGTTTTTCTGGCGTGCGTCCGTATTGTTGGATGCATTGCGCGAGTTTCTCCCGAAGACCGCAACGCTGCTCTCATCGATTCCCGCGTTCGGCAGCCGGCAGTTTGGGTCGCGATTGGCGAGAGCATTTCCGCTGTGCGAGAACATTTCGATCGACTATGCGGTGCTCGAGAAGGCAAAGAACGTGGTTGGGATTCCGGCTGGCGATATCGGCTGGAACGACGTGGGGAGCTGGAACGCGGTGTATCAGCTTCACAAGCGCGACGCGAACGGAAATGCGTGTAAGGCGGATGTGCTGATCGAAGCGAGCGCGGGAAACTACGTCGACGCGGAGAAGAAGCTGGTCGCGCTGCTGGGAGTGAAGGATCTGATTATTGTCGATACGCCGGATGCTCTGCTGATCGCGGATCGAAGCCGCGCGCAGCAGGTGGGCGAGATCGTGAAGCGGCTGGAGAAAGCGGGTCGCGAGGATTTGTTGTAAACGTCTCCTTGAAGTGGGGCGGACGCCCTCGTCCGCGCCGGACCCCTGGTCCGGCTTTAACAAAGGAAGCCGACGAGGGCGTCGGCTGCGGTCCAGGGGGACCGCCCCACAACACTCAGGGCCAGCTATTCCACCCGCAGTGCGGTCAACGGGTCCACTCGCGTCGCGCGGCGCGCGGGTAAGTACGCGGCGGCCAGGGCGGAGATCGCGAGAATCGCCGCGACCTCGAAATACGCGCGCGAATCGTACGGGCTCACTCCATAAAGATATTCCGCCAGCAGCTTTGCGCCTCCCGCGGCGGCGACATATCCGATCGCCAGTCCGATGATCGCCGCGCGAGCCGTCCCCGCAAGCACCAGCGCGATCACCTGTTTCGGCTCGGCGCCCAGCGCCATGCGAATTCCGATTTCCTTGGTGCGCTGTTGGACCACGTAGGCGAACACGCCCGACATCCCAATCACGGCCAGCACAAGCGCGAACACGCCCAGCGCTCCGGCGATTCCAGCCATGACTTGCATTGGTTGCAAGATACGTGCCAGGTTTTCGCTCAGCGGAACCGATTGAATTCGCGCACGCGCCTCGAGACCCTTGACGGTTTGCGCGACCAGGTCCGCCGCGCCCGGAAAATCGGCACGCGCCAGCACGTGTGGTGTTTCCTCCCCAGTGAACGGCTGGAAAAATAGCGGAACCAATTGATCCAGTCCCGTGAGATACGCATCGCGCATGACGCCAACAATGACGCGGGTGTCCGTGCCGGTAATGATGGATTTGCCCAGCGGGTTTTGGCTTTCGAAATAGCGCTTGGCCATGGCTTGGTTGATCACAATCGCATTCCGCGCTTCATCGCCCGACTCGAAATTCCGGCCCGCGACGATCGGAATTCCGAGCACGCCGAAGTATCCGGCGGAGATTTGCTGGTATTCGGCATCGTGCCCGGTCTTGTCGGATTCGCCTGGCAGGCGAAAGGCGAAACTGTTCCAGCGCGCATGGGACAAAGGCTCACGAGCCGTAATTCCGAAGCCGCCGGGCGCGACGCTTTCGAGTTCGTGCTGTAGCTGCGTCGAAAATGCCATCAGGCGCTTGGCGTCGTAGGAGTGCGCGGGCAGATCGATCGAGATTACGTTGACGTCGGCGACGCGAAACCCGAGGTCATGCTCATGAGCGTGTTGCACCCCCGCGACCATCAGTCCCGCGCCGAGGAGCAGCACCACGCTGATCGCGACCTGCGAGCCGAGCAAAAAACTGCGCAGCGGCAGTTTCGCCTGGCTCGATTTCGGCCGGGTGCCATGCAGCGCCGGGGCCAGGGCGAACGCGAGACAAGCGATTGCGGCGAGCGCGCACGCGTATCCGATGGTCGAAAAATCCGGCGTCAGGTTCACGCCGGGGCCATCGCCAATCAGCACAAAAATGTATGCAGGCAGCTTCCACCCGAGCGCCACTCCCAGCGCCGACGCACCGGCCGCGATCACCAAGCCTTCCGTAAGCAGTTGCCGGATGATTCGGGCGCGGCCCGCCCCGATGGCGCGCCGAACTTCGATTTCGCGCTGTCGCGCCGCCGCTCGTGCGATAAGCAGATTGCTGACGTTCGCGCAGGCCAGCAACAGCACCAGCATCACGCCCGTGAACATCAGCGCGAACACCGGAAGGATGCTTTTCCGCTTGGAGTGCCCGGCGAGCAGCGTCGGTTCCGTGAGTCCGACGGCCGACGCATCCAGGCGATTCTCCGTGTGAAACTGGCGGCTCAGAACCTCGAGTTCACCTCGCCCCTGCTCCTTCGAGACTCCCGCCGCGAGCCGCCCGGCGATACCACTACAGCAATCGTGGGGATTCGTCAGGAAGGAACGCGTATCTTCCAGGTTCATGGAGAACGAAAGCACGGCGGGGAGCGGCATCCACAGCTGCTCGGCGCCCGCTTCCACCGACCCGGTGAAATCCTCCGCCGCTACGCCGACCACGATGAACGGAATTTCGCTGACCCGAATCGTCTTTCCGACCATCTCCGGATCCGAGCCGAAGTGATCGCGCCACAAGGCGTAGCCCAGCACCATTACGTTTTCAGGCTGCTCCAGCCGTTCTTCCTCGGGAAGGAAACCACGCCCGCGCTCCATTTGGACGCCCAGCACTTGAAAGTAATCGTGAGGCACGAACGCGGAGATGGTCGCTTTGCCGAATGCCTCCCACCCGAAGCGCACGCGAGCATCGCTGACTGCTACGATTCCCGAAAACGTTTTGGAATGGTCGCGTAAGTATCGAAATTCCGCTAGCGAGAAACCGCGCGGACCCTGCTGCGTCATCGAGAAGATCTTCACGACATGCTTGGGATCCTTGACCGGCCAAGTCCTCAGGGCAACGGCATCGAATACTGCGAACAGACTTGTGTTCAACCCGATCGCGACTCCCAGTGTCAGCAGCGCCAGCAGCGCGAAGCCCGGCTGCCGTCGCAGATTGCGAATAGCGTAGCGCAGATCCTGGCCGACGCTCTCAAGCCACGGCCAAATCCAGATGGCGCGGGCGTCCTCTCGGGCCAGCGTACCGTTTCCAAGTCCTGCTGAATCTCCATGAGATCTATGAAACTCGAGTTCCTCGGCCAATTCCGCCTCGCGCTCGCGATGATGTAGCCAGTAATCGATTCGACGAAATAGTTTCATGATTCAAGCACCTGTTGGATCGCGAAGATCATGCGGTTGAATTCATTGCGCTCCGCGTCGAGCTGTTTGCGCCCCGCCGCGCTGATCGTGTAAAAGCGGGCCCGCCGGTTGTTTTCCGATGCGCCCCATTCGGCCTTCACCCAGCCGTTCAGCAGCAGCCGCTGCAACGCTGGATACAGCGAGCTTTCGCCAACTTGAAGAACGTCTTCAGAAATGTTTTTGAGATGCAGGGCGATCCCGTAGCCGTGCATCCGGCCGCCGACCAGCGTCTTCAGAACCAGCAGATCCAGCGTGCCCGGCAAGAGTTCGGATGATTTATCTCTTCCCATCGTCTCTCGATGGAAGTATGCTGGATTCCGACCCGCTTGTCAAGAGGCTTTCTAAAGCCGCTTAGGTTCGTCCGCTGCACTGGAACGCGCGCCACATCGTAGTCACGCAGCTTTGGCCACGCGTTCGACTTCGAAGACTGCCGTGAAATGGAACGTGCTGCCGCCCCCGGGGTTCCGGTCAATCCAGATGCGCCCGGCCATCATCTCTACCAGCCGCGTGCAGATTGAAAGGCCAAGGCCGGTGCCTCCGTACTTGCGCGTTGTCGATCCGTCGGCTTGCGTGAACGGCTGGAAGATGATGGCGGATTTGCCGACGGGAACACCGATCCCGGTGTCGCGAATCTGGAAATGCAGCGAGACGCGATGGTCCGTGTCCCCGTCAATTTCCGGCTCGGGCGGCTCCACGCCGATCTCCAGCTTGACTCCACCCGTCTCCGTGAACTTGATCGCGTTACCGATCAGGTTGATCAGAATCTGGCGCAGCCGGTAGGCATCACCGGTAAGTTCATCGGGAACTTCCGGCGCAGTGGTCCATTTCAGTGTGATATTTTTCGCCTCCGCCGCGAACTCGAGCGGCTTGACGGTATCGTCCACCAGCCGACGCAGCCGGAATGCGATCCGTTCAAGCTCCATCTGGCCCGCCTCGGCTTTCGAGAAATCCAGCAACTCATTGAGCAGGTGAAGCAGCGAATCGGCGCAGCCCTTCACGATATCGAGGCATTCGCGCTGATCGGAATCAAGGGAGCTTTCGAGCGCAATCGAAGTCATGCCGATGATCCCGTTCATCGGTGTTCGGAGTTCATGACTGATGTTGGCGAGAAACTCGGTCTTGGCGCGGCTCGCGGCTTCTGCCTCCTCTTTTGCGCGACTCAGCGACAAATGATCCCGCAGCCCGGTCCAGTAGGCCCCATTCAGAATGCGGCCTTGCAGCACCAGAAATACGAGAAAGATCCCGGTCATCAGGGCCATAATTCGTTCCTCGTGATTGCCCGACCATGCCTGGGCCAGGATGCACGGCAAAAGCAACACGACGTGGTGCCCCGACACCATCGTGAGGTTCGGCGTCAGCATGGTGAGCGAACTGGAACACCCGGCCAGGATGCAGAACAGCAGCACAATGCGCGTCCAATTCGAAGCGGGATAAAAGGTCGTGGACATCGCGAATAGCCCGCCCCAGAACAACGCGCCCACAACCAGCGACAATGCGTACAGTCCTCTCCAGCGGCTGGGGTTCGAGGCGTAGATCGTATCTCGGCGAGCCACGAGATACACGCGTAACACCAGCGAGCCAAGTACTCCTGAAGTCCCCACGCTGGCCAGTGTGGGATGGTCGCTAAAGTAAGTGGTGGTTAGGAAGAACAGGAGCAGCACAATGGGAAAGCCCCACAGACCCAGGGCGGCGCGGCGCGCGAGTTCCGCGTCGGCTTGACGTTGGAGTTCAGCTTGATCTTGGTCGGCGATAACGGCGGCTCTCATAACGGCGCCCAGCCGCCGCGCCCGTCCTCCACAAAGTTCGATACATGCGATGCATGTGCTATATGCCGGAGCATTGGGCTGTGTCCCATATTCAGGCGAAAGTTTGGAGGCGAAGCCCTCCTCTAAGATTCGGTCCGCTAACCATATCGGTCGGGAGGCGCTGAGTGTGATTCGGAATTCGTGGGCTTCTATTGGGGAGCAGGCGTGCCGCTACCATGTAAGTATGAATCGCGCGGTTCATGTCCTTGGGGTTTTGGGGGGCTTGTCGATTTCCGTGATTGCCCTGGGGCAATCTATCCAATCCGCGCCGCGGCCCGCAAATCAAACTGCGACTCGGCTCTCCCGTCCATCCGCCACTCAACCCGATCCGCGCGAACTGCTGAAACAATCCGCCGAGGCCATCAAGCAGTACAAGTCCTACCAGCTCGAATCTGTAATCACCGTAGACATGCGCGGCGGCCCGATCAACGACAGGCTCGAAATGCCGTCTTCGATTTCGGTGAAGCGGCCCGATAAGTTGCGTATCGAATCCACCAGCCGAGCCGGCACCATCACCATCGTCGGCGACGGCGAACATACCTGGTTCTACGTATCCACGGTGAAAAAATACGTCAAGCGCTACGCCGTGGAATCGCCCGAGGCGGTGGTCATCAACTCCGGGCTCCTGCCGAAAAATCTGCCGGACCTGAATCAATCCATCCAGTCGGTCAGGCTGAAGGGGGAGGAAACCATCGACATAGGCGGAGTGAAAACCGCCTGCTGGGTGATCGAGACTGTCTTCGACAAGATCACGCTGCCGGAGCAGAACGTTACCGTGCGCGACGCGGTTCAGATAACCTGGATCAGCAAGGACCGCCGCCTGACCTTGCAGAGCACCTTCGGCGCGCAAATCAATCTGCCGGATGTCACCGAACCTGTGAAGATGACCCAATCCACCCACACCACGCGCGTGCGGCTGGATGTGAATCTGCCCGATTCGATGTTTGTGTTCACGCCGCCCGCCGGTGTTGTGGAGACCGAGGATTGGACGCTTCCGGGCGTAACCAAGCCCGATCTGATCGGAAAACCCGCCCCGATTTTGATGACGAACGCGAATGCGGCCGGTGGCGCGGCGTTGGATCTTGCGGCGCTGAAAGGCAAAGTGGTGCTGCTGGATTTCTGGGCGACCTGGTGCGCGCCTTGCAAACGCGAGCTGCCGGCTATCGAAAAACTTCAACGCGAATTTCGGGATGAAGGATTGGTCGCCGTGGGCGTGACCGTCGGTGAGGACCGGACCACCCTCGAGAACTTCGTTAAGGCCGCGGCGCTCACCTTCGCGAACTATTCAATTGACGATGGAGCGGCGATTGTCGCGGAGCTTTCCCTCACCGCGTTTCCGACCGTGGTGCTAATCGATCGCGACGGAAAGATCGCGTCGTATGAGGTCGGCGCGCGTGGCGAAGCGGCGCTGCGCGAGGATCTGAAGAAGCTTGGGATTGGGCTTGCACCGAAGCTGTAATGGTCTTGCGGAATCGCCGGGCGTGCCGATGATATTCTAACTTCTGACTCCTGTCTTCTGACTCCTTCTTCTGCTAACCTAATAATTTGCGCCGAACCTATGGCCGCGCGGGTCAGCGAGACGTTCGTTTTGCGCACCTATCCCTTCCGGGAAGGCGATCTGATCGTGAGTTTTTTCACGCGTGATCTGGGGAAGCTGCGCGGAGTCGCCCGGCGTGCGCGGAAGCCGAAGAGTCCGTTCGGCTCCGGGCTGGAACGGCTGTCCCACGTGCGAATGGCTTACTATCAACGTGAAAATGCGGACCTCGCTAATCTGACGAGTTGCGAGCTGATTCAGTCGCATTTCGATTTGGGTTCGGATTACGCGCGCGGCCTTGCGCTGGACTTCTTCACCGAAACCGCCGAGCATCTGCTGCCTGAGCGCGAGCCGAACGAGAAGTTTTTCCGATTAATGATGGCGGCGCTGGCGTACTTGAGGGCGGGCGGTGAGGTATGGACTACTGTCACATACTTCGCGCTTTGGTCCGTCAGACTCGCCGGCGTTTTCCCCGAGCTCCGCTTGAAAAGCGAATCGGTCGAGATCGCCGAAGAAATGTTGCAGAAGCCGCTGGCCGGGTTGACGCCGCGCGAATGGTCGAAAGGAACGGCGGCCGATCTGCGCCGCGCTTTGGTGAAAACGATGGAACAGCACGTCGAGCGAAGATTTCTAACCGTGCCGCTACTGGAGGCTCTTTAACTGATGGGAGGCTCTTCGACTGGCCCCTGTCCCCTGCCCCCTGACCCCTTTCTTGGCCGCAGGCCCCTTTTCCCATGGACACTTTTCAAGACACCGTCTTCAAGCTGAAGCGTTACTGGGCGGATCGCGGCGCGATCATTCAGGAGCCCTACGATATCGAGGTCGGCGCCGGCACTATGTGTCCTGAAACATTCTTGCGCGTGCTTGGGCCCAAACCATATCGTGTCGCGTATGTTCAGCCCTCGCGGCGTCCGGCTGATGGCCGCTATGGCGAAAACCCGAATCGACTGTACAAGCACCAGCAGTTGCAGGTGATCCTGAAGCCGTCCCCCGACGACGTCATCGATCAATACCTGGGCAGTCTCGCGGCCATCGGCATCGATCTCAACAAGCACGACATTAAGTTCGAAGAGGACAACTGGGAAGCGCCGACGCTGGGCGCGTGGGGCATCGGTTGGCAGGTAATGCTGGACGGTCAGGAGATTTCGCAGTTTACTTATTTTCAGCAGTGCGGCGGCATCGATCTCGATCTGGTGCCGGCGGAGTTGACCTACGGCCTCGAAAGAATCAGCGCGTTTCTGCAAGGCGTCGAAAGCGTGTATGACATGCAATGGGCGCCGGGCGTGACTTATCGTGAAGTGCGATTCGCGGACGAGCTGCAATCGTCGGTGTACAACTTCGAGATGGCGGACGTGGATCGTTTGCGGCGATTGTTCGACGAGTATGAGGCCGAGTGCAAACGTTTGCTCGGCCTATATGACGATAAATCGCCTGAGAAGCGGCGCTTTCCAGTGCTGCCCGCCTATGAACAGGTGTTGAAATGTTCGAACCTTTTTAATCTGCTCGACGCGCGTGGCGCGATCTCGGTCACCGAACGCGTCGGCGTGATCAAGCGCGTCCGCGATCTGGCAGTAGGGACGGCGAAGGTGTGGGCCGATCAACAAGGCGCCGACACCGATCAAGCCCCACCCGTAAGGGTGGGGGAATCGACAAGCGTGGGGCTTTCGACAAGCGTTGGGGATTCGACACAAGAGCCTGGCCCGGGGCATGTAGCATGAGCGACTTCCTGCTGGAGATAGGCACCGAAGAAATTCCGCACTGGATGATTCCAAGCGCGCTGGCACAGCTCGCGAAGCTGGATCTGCTGGGTGCGACTGCGACCGTCGACGCGACACCGCGACGATTAGTGGTTCGCGCGACGGGCGTGCCGGATCGAACTCCCGACCAGGAACAGATCGTCAAAGGTCCGCCGATTTCCGCCGGAGAGAGAGCCATCGCCGGTTTCGCCACGAAACAGCAGATAGACGTTAGCGTGCTCGAGCGGGTAGGGGATTACTACCAAGTTCGAAAGCAAACGCCCGGCAGGCCCGCCGTTGAGGTTCTCGCCGAGCGTCTTCCAGACGCGATCTTAGGCATCCAATGGCCGAAGACGATGTACTGGGTCGGTGGTAAGACGGGACCGCGGTTTATCCGGCCGATTCGCTGGATTGTGGCGCTCTTAGGAACCGATGTCATCCGGTTCAATCTAGAGAAAATCCGCACCACATCTTACCGGCCCCTTGTTCCGAGCAGCAACGTGACGCGCGGGCATCGGCAACTCGGATCGTCGTCGATTCCGGTGACCATTGCGAATTACGAGAGTGAGCTGCGGAAGAATTTCGTTATCTTGTCATCTGTTGAGCGGCGCAAGAAAATTGAGACCGAATCCGCCGCGCTGGGCGCCAAGCCCGATCCGGATCTTCTTGAAACGCTCACGTTCATCACCGAATATCCGACGGCCATTCGCGGCGACTTCGATCCTTCATTCTTGGCGCTTCCTCCGGAAGTGTTGAGCACCGTCCTGAAACATCATCAGAAGACGTTTTCCATTGAATCCGCACCGGGTGTGCTGGCGCCGCATTTCGTGGCGATCATGAATACCGCCGCCGATCCTGACGGCTGGGTCAAGCTCGGCAGTGAGCGGGTGATTAAGGCTCGCTTCAACGACGCGCGATTTTTCTTCGATGTCGATCAACACAAGAAGCTCTCCGATCGCGTCGAGGATCTGAAGAAAGTCACGTTCCACGCCAAGCTCGGGTCGTATCTGGAGAAGACGAATCGTGTGGTTGCGATTGTCAAAGAGCTCAACGGTGGTCCCGATGCGGAGCGCGCGGCATTGCTCTGCAAGGCGGACCTCACCACGGAGATGGTGAAGGAGTTCACTGATCTTCAAGGCATCGTCGGCGGACTGTATGCGAAGCATCAAGGGGAGAACGAAGCAGTTTCCAAAGCGATCTACGAATATTACAAGCCGCTGAGCATGGAGGATTCGATTCCGTCGACGCTCGATGGGCAGATCGTCGCGTTGGCGGACAAGCTCGACACATTGCGTGAGTGCTTCCGGGTCGGGATGGCGCCGACCGGGTCGAAGGATCCGTTCGGGTTGCGTAGAGCGGCGCAGGGAGTAGTGAAGATTCTGGCCGAGGCCAAGCTACCGCTTCATGTGGACAGCCTTTTCCCACCCGATCTTAAGGAGTTCATGCTCGAGCGGGTGCAATATTACTTCCGTGACATTCGGGGCTTCAAGTACGACGAAGTAAACGCGGTGCTCAAGGTTAGGATTCCAACACTGAACGTGGTTGAGGAGCGCTTACAGTTGGTCGCAAAGCTACGAGGGACGCCGGACTTTGAATCGATAGTTCTGAGCGACAAGCGGATAAATAATATTCTGAGGCAAGCGGAGTTTCGCCCTGAGGACGGGTTGGCGGTCAACGTTGCCTTGCTAGAAGCGGGTCCGGAACGCGAGCTTTGGAAAGGTTTCGCCAACGATTTGATGTTCCGCCCGTTTGAGGATATTCCGAGATTGCGCCCGCTAATCGACAATTTCTTCGACAAAGTGATGGTCATGGTTGACGATCCGATGCTAAAGCGAAGGCGACTTAGTCTGCTCTATCAAATTCGAAAGAAATTCTTGACGATCGCCGACTTCTCAGAGATCGTCACCGCGGGAGAAAAATAGATTCGATGAAGATCGTTAAGGCCGCTCCCTTTGGTCGCGGCTCGGTAGGCTCGGTGTTTCCGAGCCGTGACCAAAGGGAGCGGCCCTAAAGATCTTCTTCAAAATTAGGAGAAAAATGAAAACCTACGTCTACAGCTTCGGCAACGGCAAAGCCGACGGCGACGGCAAGATGAAAGACATCCTCGGGGGCAAAGGCGCCGGGCTCGCCGAAATGAGCCGGGCCGGCGTGCCCGTGCCTCCCGGCTTCACCATCTCGACTGAAGTCTGCAATATTTATTTCGAACACGGCAAGCAAGTCCCCGCCGAGATCGACCAGCAGATCATCAAGGCGCTGGAAAAACTGGAGAAGCAGATCGGCAAGAAGCTCGGCGATCCTGAAAATCCGCTGCTGGTCAGCGTCCGCTCCGGCGCGAAATTCTCGATGCCCGGAATGATGAACACGATTCTCAATCTTGGCCTCAACGATAAAACCGTAGAAGGACTGGTGAAGCGCACCAACAACCCCCGCTTCGCCTACGACTCTTATCGAAGGTTCATTCAGATGTTCGGCGAAGTCGCCCTCGATATCGACATGGCCAAGTTCGACGAGATTTTCGACGCGCGAAAACACAAAGCCAAGGCCAAACTCGACACCGACCTCAACGCCGCCGACTTGCAAGCCATCATTGAGCAATACAAAAAGCTGGTCCAGAAGGAAACCAAGAAGCCGTTCCCGCAGGATGCCCGCGAGCAGCTTTCCATGTCGCGCGACGCGGTGTTCCGCTCCTGGTGGAATCCCAAGGCCGCGTATTACCGCAAGATGGAAAAGATTCCCGATGAGATCGGCACCGGCGCCACCGTGCAGGCGATGGTGTTCGGCAACCTGGGCGACACCTCCGCCACCGGCGTCGGATTCACGCGCGATCCCGCCACGGGGCAGAAGGTTTTCTACGGCGAATTTCTGATCAATGCGCAGGGTGAGGACGTGGTCGCGGGAATTCGCACGCCGCAGCCGATTTCGGAGCTCGCCAAAGTCATGCCCGCCGCGTATCAGCAACTCCGCGAAATTACAACCAAGCTTGAGCAGCACTATCGCGACATGCAGGATTTCGAGTTCACCATCGAAGACGGCACGCTCTACATGCTGCAAACGCGAAACGGAAAACGCACGGGACCCGCGGCGGTGCGCGTCGCCGTCGACATGATGGAAGAGGGAATGATCTCGAAGAAAGAAGCCGTGCTGCGCGTGCAGCCTTCGCAGCTCGATCAACTTTTGCATCCCGTGTTCGACGCCGCGTCATTGAAAAAGCTCCCGCTGCTCGTGACGGGAATCGACGCGTCGCCGGGCGCGGCGGTCGGCCGGGCCGTATTCAGCGCCGACGAAGCGGTCGAGCTAGGCAAGACCGGTCCCGTGATTCTGGTGCGCAAAGAAACCACGCCGGACGACATTCACGGCATGGATATCGCGAAGGGAATTTTGACGGCGGTCGGCGGCAAGTCATCCCACGCAGCGGTGGTCGCCCGCGGCATGGGCCGGCCATGCATCGTTGGCGCGGGGTCGATCAATATTAGTGAGCGAGCGAAACAGTTCACCGTCGCGGTCGGCGGCAAAACCGTCACCGTGAAGGAAGGCGACTGGATTTCGATGGACGGCGCGACCGCGCAGGTGTGGCTCGGCCAGGCGAACATGACGTTGCCTGATCCCAAGCTTCCCTATTTCGCCAAGCTGATGAAATGGGCTGACGAATTTCGCGGCAATTTCGGCGTCCGCGCGAATGCGGACATCCCACGCGACGCGAAGGTCGCGCGCATGTACGGCGCCGAAGGCATCGGCCTGTGCCGTACCGAGCACATGTTTTTCGCGGCCGATCGCATCCCGCACATGCAGGCGATGATTCTCGCTCGCGACGAAAAATCTCGCAGAAAGGCGCTTCAGAAATTGCTGCCGGTTCAGCGCAAAGATTTCGCGGGCCTGTTCACCGCGATGGATGGACTGCCCGTGATCATCCGTACGCTGGATCCGCCGCTCCACGAATTTCTGCCGAAGCGCGAGGATCTGATGGTGGATCTCGCCCGTCTTCCGCACGCCGATTCGAAAACCAAGAAGGAAATGTCGGAGAAGTACAGCATCAAGGTTGGCGATCTGAAAAAGCGCCTGCCGGAGCTGTTGCGCCGCGTCGAAGAGCTGCACGAGTTCAACCCGATGCTCGGCCATCGCGGCTGCCGGCTCGGCATCACCTATCCTGAGATCACTGAAATGCAGGCGCGCGCGATTTTTGAAGCCGCGGCTCAAGTCGCCAGGAAGGGCATCAACGTGATCCCGGAAGTGATGATCCCGCTGGTCGGCGACGTCAAGGAGCTCGAAAATCAAAAAGCCATTGTGGTTCGAGTCGCCACCGAAGTTCTTGCCAAGGCCGGGCAGCCGAAATTGCACTACCTGGTGGGCACCATGATCGAAATACCTCGTGCCGCCATCACCGCCGACAAAATCGCCCGGGAGGCCGAGTTCTTCAGCTTCGGCACCAACGATCTGACACAGACCACCATGGGCATTTCGCGCGATGATTACACAAAGTTTTCGAAAGAATACGAGAACCTAAAGATTTTCACAGCCGATCCGTTCGCCTCAATCGATCAGGAAGGCGTGGGCAAGCTGATCGAGATGGCCATCCAGCTCGGCCGCCAGACTCGCCCCGATCTCGACATCGGCATCTGCGGCGAGCATGGCGGCGATCCGGCGTCGGTCGAGTTCTGTTATCGCGTGGGAATGAATTACGTATCGTGCTCTCCCTATCGCGTGCCGATCGCGAGGTTGGCTGCGGCGCAGGCTGCGATTGCGGGCGATGCCGGCGAGCGAAATCGTACGGCGTAGCGAGCTTCCGAAAATACATTCGCCGCGAAGCACCCCGATATACACGGACAAGAACGTTCAGTATCATCAATACATGAATACACGGCTGATCCTCACGATCGCGCTTTTATCCGGGCTGGTCGGCGGTCTGGTGTCTCATTTCGCGTTTCCCGTCACGGCATTCGCTCAACCCCAGAATGAAATTAGGGCGCAGAGCTTCGTTCTCGTGGATGGCCAGAACAATGTTGTTGGAACCATCGCTTCCTCGGAGCGCCCGGAAGTGATTAATGGCCGAATAGTTCTGCGCTCGGGTCAACCGAGCCCGCGCGGTCAGGAGCCGACCATCGTCGTCTTAGATCGCCAGGGACACGAAGTCTGGCGCGCGGACGGCGCGTTTACCCTTCGCCAGCTCACCGATCATTAGAGGACGCCAAACGACCCGCTTCTCGGCCGCCTTCGAAACCTCAGCCGCAGACCGCCCTGTCTTCGCTGTTCAGACGATGTATCATAGAACGGCGGGCGAATTAGCGAGCGGTTCTTCGCTCTTGTTGGGGAATTCACACTGTGTCCGACTTCAGAAACGGTTACGTGCATTGGCGTGGTGAAGACTACTGCGTCACTTGGCACCCGACTTCCGGGGAAGTGTTCGTCACCTGCGGCACCGACAAATATTGCGGCAAGGCGCGCGACATGCAGAAAGCTATGGATAGCGCGCTCTCGTGGCTGAACAGCCACCCGACCGAAGGGGCCAGCCAATCGCCCGCGGCGCCTTGACATTCCGTTACACGGCCCACCCCCTAAACCCTTGACTCCGTGCGATGTAGCTGTTATAAATGACCCTGAAAGGGGAGCTTCGTCACATGCAGCTTCTTGGTCGCTTTCTCAGCGTGGGAGTGGTCTTCGCAGTGGCCGGTGCGGCTTTTGCCGCCCCTAACACCGCGCCCGTAACGTTCAACAAAGAAGTCCTTCCGATCTTGCAGAAGCGTTGCCAGGATTGCCATCGTCCCGGCGAAACGGCGCCCTTTTCGTTGCTCAATTATAAGGACGCGCGCCCCTGGGCGAAATCCATCAAAGCCGCGGTGCTCACCAAGAAGATGCCGCCGTGGTTCGCCGATCCGAGCGTCGGCCATTTCCTGAACGACCGATCGCTGAGCCAATCTGAAATCGACTTGATCGTCAGTTGGGTCGATGGCGGAACGCTCGAAGGCAACGCGAAAGACGCGCCGCCTCCGCGCGAATTCGTCCAAGGCTGGGAGATGGGCAAGCCCGACATGATCGTCAAGATGCCGAAAGCGTTTGACGTCCCCGCGACCGGTCAGGTTGAGTATCAATACGTGATCATCCCCACCGGCCTCACAGAGGACAAGTGGGTGATCGCGGCTGAGGTTCGCCCCGGCAACCGCGCCGTGATGCATCATGTGATCACTTCTATTCGCGAGTCGGGTTCCACCTGGATGACCGACAAGCAGCCGGGTGACGTCTTCGTGCCTCCCAGAGGCTCCAAAGGCGGACAGCTCAATGGCGGCCTGGTCGGATACGTGCCGGGGCAGGTGATTCGCCCAGCGTCCGAAGGTCCGCACCGCGCGACCCTGCTGAAAGCCGGTTCCGATATCGTGTTCCAGCTTCACTACACGCCCAACGGCAAGGCGACCACCGATCAGACCGAGATCGGTCTCATTTTCGCGAAGGAGCCGCCGAAGGAGAAACTGATGGGCGGCAATTCCGCGCTCATGCGCCTGACGCTTCCTCCAAATGACGACAACATCAAGCTGACCGCCGTCTCCACCGTTCCGGTCGATTGCGAACTGGTCAGCATGATGCCGCACGCGCACCTGCGCGGCAAGTCGTTCGAATACAGCATCACGCGCCCCGATGGAACCACTGAGAAAGTCCTCAGCGTTCCCAAGTACGACTTCAACTGGCAGCTCACCTATTGGCTCGCCGAGCCGATCCACCTGCCCAAAGGCACCAAGGTCGAGTTGAACGCGGTCTACGACAACTCCGCGAATAACAAGTACAATCCGGATCCCAATAAAGAAGTTCACTGGGGCGAACAGACCACCGAAGAGATGATGATGGGCTATTTCAGCTACGTGGTCGACCCCGGCCAGGACACGCCCCCGTCTCGTCGCGCCCCGGCTACAACCGGCGCCAGCAACAGCGGACAAGGCCAGCCGAAGTAAATCGCGGAATCGATAAACCTACACGAGCTTCTGACGCGCCCTTCTGCGACGCTCAGAAGCTCGTAGCATTTTGGGCGATCCCCGAACTTGGGCGATCCCCGGTTTGGATGATCTCCGGAGTTGGGCGATAATGACGGGAACGTGCGTTGGCACTTTATCTTTGAATCGCTCGCCTATATCGTCGCGTTTAGGATCTATGTCCACCAGCGTTCCGTCGCCGGCGATTTTCTGGATACTTCTCATCGCTGGAGTCTCATCGTCGCAGCCGCTGTCGGCGCTGTGATCGGCTCGAAATTACTCTATCTCGCCGAGGACCCCGCTCAAACATTGCGCCGATGGTCGGACCTGACCTACCTGCTCGGCGGTAAGACCGTGGTCGGCGCGATCGCCGGCGGCACCATCGCCGTCGAGTTCGTCAAATGGCGCACCGGCATCACGCGCCGAACCGGCGACCTTTTCGCGACCCCGCTCGCCGTCGGCATCGCTATCGGCCGCATCGGCTGTTTTCTCGCCGGAATACAGGATGACACCTTCGGCCTCCCCACCCCACTCGCCTGGGGCGTCACCCTGGGCGACGGCGTCAAGCGTCATCCGGTGCAGTTGTACGAAATCGCCGCGATGCTGATCCTTACCCTGTTCCTGACGCGCGTTCGTCCGCCGCGATTCGCCGAAGGCGACCGCTTCCGCGTCTTCGTTCTCGCCTACTTCTCCTGGCGCCTGTTTGTGGATTTCCTGAAGCCCGGCGTCCCCTTCGCCGGCCTGACCGTGCTGCAATGGACCTGCGTAGCCGCGATCGCCTGGTATTCGCCCGACCTGTGGCGTATGATTTCGGGCGGGTCGAAAGCCGGGTCGAAATCGAGGGAGGTGCTCACACATGTCTGAAAGAGTGCGCCCGTATCTGTTCTATGACACCGCCATCTCCATCTGCTCCACGTGCTTCCGCCGCGCTGAAGGAAAGATCGTTTTCGAAAATGGCAATGTCTACCTCTTGAAGCGCTGTCCCATTCACGGACCCGAGCGCGTCCTCATCGCGGACGACGTCGATTACTATCGCCGCTGCCGCGAAATCTTTCTGAAGACTCCCGAAATGCCCACGCGCTACAACATGCCGGTGCGCTGGGATTGCCCCTACGATTGCGGCCTCTGCACGGATCATGAGCAGCATTCCTGCCTCACGCTCGTCGAAATCACCGATCACTGCAATCTCCAATGTCCCATCTGCTACGCCTCCAGCAGCCCGTCCCGGCCCGGCTATCGCTCGCTCGATCAGGTCGAGCGCATGCTCGACGCCGTCGTCCGCAACGAAGGCCGCCCCGACGTCGTCCAGATCTCCGGTGGTGAACCGACACTCCATCCGGACTTCTTCCAAATTCTCGACATGGCCCGGCAGCGGCCCATCCGGCACCTGATGGTGAACACCAACGGCATTCGCATCGCCCGCGAAGATGGATTCGCCGAGCGCCTCGCCGAGTACATGCCCGGCTTCGAAATCTACCTCCAGTTCGATTCGTTCGAGGCCGCGGCGCTCAAAGAGCTCCGTGGCGCGGACCTGACCGGCATCCGCATGCAGGCGATTGAAAAGCTCAACCGGCTGGGCGTGTCGACTTCGCTCGTCGTCACTCTCAAGCGCGGTTTGAACGATGGTGAAATCGGGCGCATCGTCGATTGGGCCGTCCAGCAGCCCTGCGTCCGTGGCGTCGTGCTGCAACCCGTGCAGGCTGCCGGACGCCATGAGCAATTCGACCCCTCGACCGACCGTCTGACCCTCACCGAAGTCCGGCGCCGCCTCTTGGCCCAGACCAATCTGTTCCGCCCGGAAGACGTGATCCCCGTGCCCTGCCATCCCGATTCGCTCGCCATGGCCTACGCCCTCAAATCAGGAAGCAAAATAATCCCGCTCACCGGCATGATCGACCCGCATATCCTGATCGAAGGCGGCCGCAACACCATCGTCTATGAGAGTGACAGCACCCTGCATGACCAGCTCTTCAAACTCTTCTCCACCAACCATTCGCCGAAATCCAGCGCAGCTACTTTGCATGACCTGTTGTGCTGTCTCCCTCAGGTGATCACGCCCGCCGGCATCGATTACAGCAGCGTATTCCGGGTGATCATCATGCAATTCATCGACGCGTGGGGATTCGATGTCCGCAGCGTGAAGAAGAGCTGCGTGCACATCGCCCATCCCGACGGAAAACGCATCATCCCGTTCGACACCTATAACCTCTTTTATCGCGACCAGCTCGAACAAACCGTTCTCGAACCCCTGCGCCGTGAGCGCGAGTGGAAACCCGCACCTCAGTTCACGCAGATCGGAGGAGCACTCGCATGAACCCTCAGCCGCCGCCCGCAACGATCGAGCCGCCTCCGCTTCCGCCGCCCGCGCCGCCGAATGACAGCATCCTCCGTGGCTTCGCGATCGGGTGCGGCGTCAGCATCGCCTTCGCGGTGATCGGTGTGATTGCTGCATTGACAATCGACAGCGCGGGCAGCGGTAAACTTTCGGATTATCTGTTCGCAAGCTGGGGCGTCACGCAATGGATTGGCATCCTCCCGCTCATCGCGAACGACCAGTCTAAGGGCCGGAACAAAAGCGTCAAGGGCCTGATCATCGCCGGCTGCGTCGGATTGCTGCTGAGTTCGGCCTGCGCCTCCATCCTCCTCAATCTCAATATTCGTTAGCGCACTCGCATGTGGGGCAGGGCCGTGCCCTGCCACTTGAGGCGCGCCCGTTAGGGCGCGCGCGTCCTTTCCGAGCCGCGACCAAAGGGAGCGGCCTAAATGATCCGAACCTCATCATCCTAATGCGTTCAATGCGCACTCTTCTGAACCGCGACAAAAGGGAGCGGCCTAAATGATCCGAACCTCATCATCCTAATGTGTTCAATGCGCACTCTTCTGAACCGCGACAAAAGGGAGCGGCCTAAGTGTTCCGGCTCCCTCCGCATTCCAGCCCCACCCGTCAGGGTGGGGGACCTGTCCCCTTGAGGCGCGCCCGTGAGGGCGCGCGCGTCCTTTCCGAGCCGCGACCAAAGGGAGCGGCCTAAATGATCCGAACCTCATCATCCTAATGCGTTCAATGCGCACCCTTCTGAACCGCGACAAAAGGGAGCGGCCTAAATGATCCGAACCTCATCATCCTAATGTGTTCAATGCGCACTCTTCTGAACCGCGACAAAAGGGAGCGGCCTAAGTGTTCCGGCTCCCTCGGTCTTCCAACCCCACCCGTCAGGGTGGGGGACCTGTCCCCTTGAGGCGCGCCCGTGAGGGCGCGCGTGTTCTTTTCTGAACCGCCACTGTCAAGGAGCGGCACGCTCAACTCCCTTAACGCGTCGTGATCCGCGCTATCCTGTATCGATATGATGCACCCCCTGAAAAATCCCCTCCTCGCCCTCTCCATCGCGACCGCCCTTGCGACCCCGCTCCTCGCCCAGGAAAAAGTCGACGAACCCAACACCGCCAAATTCCGCAGCGAAGAGCTCGAGCATCCCCAGATCATGCATACCCTCCACATGCTCACCGATCGCTACGGCCCCCGCATGACCGGCACTCCCAATCACAAAGCTGCCGCGGAGTGGGTGATCGCCGAAACCACCCGCTGGGGCATGAAGAACGCGCATCTCGAGCCCTGGGATTTCGCGCACCCCGGCTGGCTCAATGAAACCGCGTTCGCCTACATCACCGCGCCCGTCAAGGAAAACCTGCATTTCGAAGTCCTCGCCTGGACCGCTTCCACCAAGGGCACCGTCACCGCATCCACCATTCAAATCGAACGCACGCCGCAAGGCGAAGAGATCCCGCGCAATAACGACAACGGCGGGGGTCGTGGCGGACGCGGCGGCCGAGGCGGTGGCGCCCCCGCCCGCTACGGTCCCACGCAGCAGCAAATGGACGATTGGGTCGCCGCCAACAAACCCAAGATCAAAGGCAAAATCGTGTTGGTCGGCAAGGCCGCGCTCATCCCGGTCGATCTCGAAACTCCGCAGCCCAAGCGTCGTCCCGATGACGAAGTGAAAGCGCAGTACGAAGGCGACGGACGCGGTCGCGGTGGTCGCGGTGGTGGCGGCGGACGTGGCGAGCCTGATCCCAAATATCTCAGCAACAACAAGATCGAAGAGATGGTCGACGCCATGCTCGTTTCCGGCGGCGCGGTCGGCAAGTTGAACGACGCGGCGCGCGGGAGCGGCCTGATTTTTGCGCAGCAGGATCACGGTTACGATCCCGCCAAAACCGTTCCCACCATCATCGTTCGCAACGACGATTACGGCCGCATTGAGCGTCTGCTCGCCGACGGTGACGACGTCAAGGTGGAGATGAATGTCGTCAATCACATCTATCCCGAAGGCAAAACCAGCTACAACGTCGTCGCCGAAATTCCCGGCAGCGATAAAGCCGACGAAATCGTCATGCTGGGCGGCCATCTCGATTCGTGGCACTCCGGCACCGGCGCCACCGACAACGCCGCCGGTTCCAGCATCATGCTCGAAGCCGCGCGCCTCATCCAGACGATGGGTCTCAAACCGCGCCGCACCATTCGCGTCGCGCTGTGGTCGGGTGAAGAGGAAGGGCTGCTCGGCTCGCTCGCGTACGTCGCGCAGCACTTTGGGACCGCGGAAAATCCCAAGCCCGAATGGTTCAAGCTCGACGCATACTTTAACATTGACAGCGGCACCGGCCGCCCACGCGGCGCCGGAATCTTCGGACCGCCCGCCGCCGCCGACGTCCTGCGCCCCGTGCTCTCGCACTTCACGGATTGGGGAGTGTTCGGCGTCAGCGTCACCAACAGCCGCGCCACCGGCGGCACCGACAGCACGTCATTCAACAACGCGGGCCTGCCCGGCGTCGGCTTCCAGCAGGACCCCATCGAGTACAACACCCTGACCCATCACAGCAGCCTCGATACTTACGAGCGCATCATTCCGGACGACGTGGAACGTGCCGCCGCCGTAGTCGCCGCCGCCGTGTGGCATGTCGCCAATCGCGATCAGATGATCCCGCGCTTCACCAAGGAGCAAATGCCTCCCTACGTGAAACCGAACTAGAGGCGCGACAGTCAAAGAGGCGCGACAGCATGGAGCGCGTTCCGCCTCTTGAGGCACGACCGTAAGGGAGTGCGTTCCATCGCTGCTGGGGCCGCCAATCTTGGCGGCGAGACGGTCTTGCTAGGATCTGGATTTATCGGATGACTGGAGACTTACTTTGCGACGTCGAGCGGACTGTAAGAACGATGTTCATCGCGGGATCACGCGGCCCGACGCCGACGCGCCGACCGCGATTGGAGTGTAATCAGCGCGAGCATTAGAGAAAGGAAAGGCTAATGTCAATCTGGTATCCTTCCTCAGGACTGACTTGGACTCAGTACCTACAAGCGGATTCCTTTGTTCGAGACGTCCGCGGCGGCATCGATACGAGCCGGAGTGCGATCAAGTCGGCGATCTCCGACCAGACGCGGACTCTTGTCGCATCCAATGAGCAACTGGCCGACAGATTCGGTAGAGCCTTCGATCAGATGTCAGGACGGCTCGAAATGGGCTTGCGCGCGATTGAGCAGGGGATCGGTGACGTCGCCAGTGCCGTGGAGGCCTTGCACGCGGACTTCACATACAGCTTTAGCCTACTGATTGAACAAGTCCGCATCCAAAACGGCCTGCTGACAACGCTAGTTGACAAGCTGGACGCAATTCACAACACCCTGAAGAGTCCAACAGCCACGAAAGCTCGCGAGTTTTATCAGATTGGATGCGATCGCTTGACGAGAGGCCTGTTGGATAAGGCCATGGAAGCTCTTCAGAAATCCGCTGAACTGAACGATACAGACTTCTTCACTCAGTTTCAGATCGGAAAGCTATATCTGTACGGAATCGATGAGGACGACAATGTCGTGGACCTCGCGAAGGCGAAAAGCCACCTTCTGGAAGCGGCGCGATATGCGAAAGGCGAGGCCGCTGTCGATCCATCTTTTCTTCGCTTGGCGGCCCAAGCCTGTCTGCACGCATCGATCGCGACTTACGCAAGTATCGATGGTAGCGGCCAAGCGCAGAATAGTGCTGAGCTCCTCAAAAACGCGGACGCGCTCGCCTCAAGAGCTCTTCAATATGATCCCGACCTCGGCGAGGCATTTTTTCACAGAGCGAAGTATAGTGCCTTGCTGAAAGATCCGAACACAACATCGTTACTCAAATCAGCTATACAGCTTGACCGGGAGTACGCGATAAAGGTGGATCTCGACGCCGCTTTTGAGGGCTGCCGTCCAGAGGTCGCGCAATTGTTGGGCAGCCTGAGGGACGAGGCGCGGGCGCAGGCAGAACGGCAGCTCAGAACTACGCAGTCGAAACGGCAAGAGGCGTCGACCTGGAAGGCCGCCACGCCGCCGCTGGCTAAGTGCCTGGCCGAAGCTGAGCAAAGGTGGACAACAGCGCAGCTCAGTTCCAGGGTTGGCACGTACTTCGGGTTCTTGGACTCGGCGACTTCGGCACGCTACGCGTCGGATCGCTTCGAAGAACTGGTGACGACGCGAAGGGCCGAGGAAGAGAAGGCGTTGTCGGCGGCACATGCCAAGGTCAACGCAACACTTGAAATGGCCGGCCGGATTTCAGCGAATGCGGAGTATTTCGACCAGGCCAAGGAGTTCCTTCAACGCAGTAGCTCGGAGGCGAACGCGAAGACATTCGGTGCGTTCCAGCGGGCCCAAGAACTAACCCGAAATGCGCAGTCGTCTGCCGACGCGGCGCTCAATTTCACTAGGGCATTCAATGCGGAACAGAGCCGACGCTATGACAAGAAACGGCGGCTCGGGGAGGCGACAGCAGAGATCCCTCGATTGTTCATAATGCTGCCGCTGATCTGGGGTGTTGTGAGCTTCTTGGTTCTTGGCTCCGGCAGCTGCCTCGCTCTACCTATGACACACCGCGAAATTCACGACCCAGGACTGTTCGGCGCGAATATTTGGGGTCTCGTCTACACATTCGACAAGTTCCTCATTGGAGCTGGAATCGCTTTGTTCTTCGGCATCATATCTTTTTTCAAGAAACTCTGACTGCGCAGCTCTGACCGCCTCGCCGATTGTCACGTCGGTGTATTCGCTGCACAACCGGGGCTATCATTACCCGACTCCTCGGATTTCTGGAGAACTTTGGCCTCGATTCTCACGTCTCCTGTGTGCCTCGGCCTGCCGCCCGTTGGTGCAACAGCGTCCGCCCACAGTGTGAAGCTGCGGCTCATTTTGGGCGCCCTGTGGTGAAGCGCCTCCTCATCCGCCCCGGCGCCATCGGGGATTGCATCCTGTCGCTCCCCGAACTCGAATCCGCCCGAGCCGACTACACCGAACTCTGGACCCCGCGCCCCGTCCTTCCCCTCATCCAATTCGCCGACCGCACCCGAGCCATCCCCGACACCGGTCTCGATCTCATCGGCATCGCCGAAGGCCCACGCCCGACCGTATGCCTGCGCGAACTCGCAACTTTCGATTCCATCTATTCCTGGTACGGCTCGAATCACTCCGAATTTCGCGACGCCGTCCGCCATCTCCCGTTCACCTTCTTTCCCGCCCAGCCCATCAACGTCATCGGAACGCCGCGCATCCACGTCCCACCGCGTCCCATCGAAAACTTCGCCGTCATTCACCCTTTTTCATCCAGCCCAAAAAAGAACTGGCCGCTCGATTCCTTCCGCGCCGCCGCCGCACGTCTCCAAATCCCCGTGAAATGGTGCGTCGGACCCGAAGAGCGCCTCGACGATACGTTCGACAAACCAACTCGCATCGACAATCTATACGATCTGGCCTGCTGGATCTCCACCGCTCGCGTCTACATCGGCAATGACTCCGGCATCACTCACCTGGCCGCAGCCGTCGGCGTCCCCACCATCGCGATCTTCATGACCACCGATCCTCGCGTCTGGGCTCCGCGCGTCGGTCACGTCACCGTTCTTGAAAACCCTTCCGTCGATGATGTCCTCGCCGCGTCATCGCGATCCGCCGGCCTTACCGAGCTGTGACCAAAGGGAGCGGCCAAAATGATCTGGACCTCATCATCCTAATACGCGCTTCCAGCCCCACCCGTAAGGGTGGGGGACCTTGCACGTTCCGGCCTTCCAGCCCCATGCGTAAGCTTGGGGCCTTCCTGCCCACACTAACCCCACCCGTAAGGGTGGGGGACCTTGCACGTTCCGGCCTTCCAGCCCCATCCGTAAGCTTGGGGCCTTCCTGCCCACACTAACCCCACCCGTAAGGGTGGGGGACCTTGCACGTTCCGGCCTTCCAGCCCCATGCGTAAGCTTGGGGCCTTCTTGCCCACACTAACCCCACCCGTAAAGGGTGGGGGACCGGCCACCCTTGGCGCGACAACGGAGCGCTCGTCATCACTCTGCGCGCCATCGCGTCTCTGCTGCTCTAACACAATCGTCACCTCGTTCAGCAACCCCGGCAGCAGACCCCGCATGTCCACTCCGCCCACATTCCGCAGCGCCGAATTCGACCTCGTTTCAAACTTTCGCGCCGCCGCCCGATTGCGCTGTGTCCCGAGATCGATCACCGCATCGATCAGCTTGGCTTCGCGAGCCAGCAGCGTGACCAACCGCTGCGGCCGCTTCTTCACCGTCGCCAATACATCCTGATACCAAAGCGGAGAGTACTTCCGCGCCAGCTCAGCGCGTCCGCTCGCCTCCAATCGCGCTTCGAGCCGCGTCAGCCCCCGTTCGATCCCGCACCCGATCGCCCGCACTGCCGCCGGCAACGTCGCCTCATCGGCGATATCGTAGGTGAACTCGGTTCTCGCGTGCCCGTAAGACAAACGGCACGCCGAATAGACCACCATCGTGTATCCCGCGTCGCGGTCTTCCAAACGCCCCAAGTCGCGAAAATAAAGCTCGGGCGCCCACACGCGAAGTGCCTTTTGTAGTGCGACCGACACGTGTTGCCACGTCCGGAAATACGACGCGTGGCTCTCCGGCGGCGCCGTCGGCCAAACGTCGTAATCCAGTCGGCCAATCCATGCACCGTCCCACAGCCCCGGGAATTTATTGCTCTGCATGGCAACAGGGTAAACCCTCGCGCCAAGCCCCGGCCGCATCTCCATGCGCTAACTCCGTGTACGATAGACGATTATGGATCGCCGTCACTTTGTCACCGCCCTGGCCGCCGCTGGCACAATTTGCGCTCAGCCCCCTTCCGCCCCGTCCAACGTAATCCGCAAAGGACGGCTCAAGCAATGTGTTACCTCGGGCGTCTTCGCGCGCAACACGCCGCTGGATGACATGGCCCGCGAAGCCGCGCGCCTCGGCTGTAAGGGTTTTGATTTGATCGGTCCCGACGATTGGCCCGTCCTCAAGAAACACGGACTGATCCCCACCATGTACCCGCCCGGCCCCGGTGGCACCATTCCCAACGCGCTGAATCGCACCGAGAATCACGATCGACTGGAAAAGTCGATGCACGACGCGCTGGATCTGTGCGCGGCCAATGGCGTGCCGAATCTGATCACGTTTTCTGGCAATCGCCGCGGCCTCCCCGACGCGGAAGGCGCGGACAATTGCGTCGCCGTGCTCAATCGCGTGAAGGCGCACGCCGAAGACAAGGGCGTCACCATCTGCATGGAACTGCTTAATAGCAAAGTAGATCACAAGGATTACATGTGCGATCACACCGCCTGGGGCGCCGACGTGATGAAACGCGTCAATTCGCCGCGCGTCAAACTGCTCTACGATATCTACCACCTGCAAATCATGGAAGGCGATATCGCACGAACGATTAAAGATAACATCCAGTGGATCGCGCACTTCCACACGGGCGGCAATCCTGGCCGCCACGAAATCGACGACACGCAGGAGCTGAACTACCGGTTCATCGCGAAAACCATTGCCGATCTTGGATTTACCGGCTATGTGGCCCATGAATACTCGCCGGCCCGCGGAAATGACCCGATCAAGAGTCTCAATCAGGCGATGGAAATCTTCGACGTATGATGCGCGGTGTTCTCCCGGTGGTTTGCGGTGCTTTTGCGGTAATGGCCAGTGGCGCGCTTTTTAGCGTAATTCCCGCTTCCGCGCAAGTTTTCGATCGCGACTTACCGCTGATGCCATGGCCTTCGCAGGTCACTCCAACCTCAGGCAAATTCATCATTACGCAGACGTTTACCGCCGCGATCGGCGGAGTGGGTTCGACGCCGGCGAAAGATGACACGCGGGTTCGCGATGCTGTCACGCGCGCGCTGTACCGGCTTTTTCGCGAAACCGGAATTCCAATTTCGCTTACGCTTGCGGATGAGAAATCGTCGCCGTCGCTATTGGTTGTCGTCGAGCGAAAAAAGCCCGGGATTCAGAAACTCGGCGATGACGAGTCCTACCGGCTGAGCATCACTTCCGATCGCGTCCGCATTGTCGCGACCGAGCCGCTGGGCGCGCTGCGCGGCCTCGAAACATTTCTACAACTGGTTCGAATCTCGGCACCTAACACAAGTACTCCAGGCGGATTTTCCGCGCCCGCGGTTGAAATCGACGATCATCCGCGCTTCGGATGGCGCGGGCTGTCGCTGGACGTTTCGCGGCATTTCATCGGCGTCGATGGAATCAAACGCACCATCGACGGACTGGCCGCCGTCAAGATGAATGTGCTGCACTGGCACCTCTCTGACGATCAAGGATTTCGCATCGAGAGCAAGAAGTATCCGCGCCTTCAAGAAAAGGGGTCGGACGGGCAGTTTTATACGCAGGCGGAAGTCCGCGACCTCATCGCGTACGCGCGCAACCGCGGCGTACGGGTTGTGCCGGAATTCGACATGCCGGGGCACGCGACCAGTTGGTTTCCCGGCTATCCTTCGCTGGCAAGCGGAAAAGGGCCGTACGAAATCGTGCGCGAACCCGGCGTTCTCACCGCGACCATGGACCCCACCAAGGAATCCACTTACAAATTCCTGGACGGATTCATCGGTGAGATGGCCAAGCTGTTTCCGGACGCATATTTTCACATCGGCGGCGACGAGGTTTCTCCGCGCGGCGAGTGGTTCCATAACCCGCACATTGCCGCGTTCATGAAGAAGAATCATCTCGCGAATTTTCCGGCGCTTCAGGCGTATTTCAACCGTCGCGTTTTGAAGGTCGTCACGAAGCACGGCAAGCACATGGAAGGATGGGACGAAATCCTGCATCCCGATCTGCCGAAGTCGAGCATGATTCAGTCCTGGCGCGGCAAGAAATCGCTGGCGGAGGCAGCGCGGCAGGGCTACAGCGTGATTTTGTCTAACGGCTACTATCTCGATCTCATGGATCCGGCCGCGAAGCACTACGCCGTCGATCCGCTCAAAAATGCTGACGCATCAAAGAATGAGGTCGGGTCGCTGACCGCCGAGGAGCAGAAGCGCGTGCTCGGCGGCGAGGCCGCGATGTGGGAAGAACTCGCGACGATGGAAAACATCGACGTGAAACTGTGGCCGCGAGTGGCCGCGATCGCCGAGCGGTTCTGGTCGTCCGAAGATGTGACGGATGTCGCGTCAATGTACCGCCGGCTGGAGGCGACCAGCCATTGGTTGGACCTTCAAGGGATGCAGCACTTGAGCGAAATTCGCCTAATGCAGGCGCGGCTGGCGGGCAATTTCGATCCCGCTCCACTGGCGGTGCTCGCGTCGATCCTCGAACCGATGAAGGGATATTCGCGGCATCGCGCGCAGAAGTATTCGAGCATTTTCCCCTTCAATCGATTAGTGGATGCGATTCCACCGGAGAGCCGTGAGGCACGGGAATTTCGGGACGCGGCGGACCGGGGTGAGCTCGACTATGTCCGGGCGCGGCTCACCGAATGGCGCGGCGCGACTGATCGTGTCGCTGCGATGCTGAAGAGCAATGCGCTGCTGACGGAAGACATCGAGGTCGCGAATGCCGTCGCGGAGTTATGTTCGATTGGGTTGGAAGCGCTGGGTCCCAAGCCAGATGCGGCGCGTGTGCAGGCGATGCTCGCGGCAATCGATGCAGATTCGAAGCCGAAAGCCGAGATGCTGATCCAGATCGCGCCGGGGATTTTGAAGTTGGTTCAGAAGTTTCAGTAGGCGATGGTGACCGCTCCCTTTGGTCGCGGTAGTTAGGAACGTTTAAGCCGCTCCCTTTGGTCGCGGTAGTTAGGAACGTTTAAACCGCTCCCTTTGGTCGCGGCTCTGTAAGGACGTTGAGCGTACCGCTCCTTGACAGTCGCGGTTCAGAAGGAACGGTCGCGGGTGGTTGAGGACGTTGAGCGTACCGCTCCTTGACAGTCGCGGTTCAGAAGGAACGGTCGCGGGTGGTTGAGGACGTTGAGCGTAC